>Ga0180219_1000117_pt1 | contig 93947 bp, 84 predicted proteins | sample eDN3rd30CBELigMG_FD_151338 | JGI IMG/M metagenome (GOLD analysis project Ga0180219, IMG submission 151338) | Enriched Miracle-Growth compost microbial communities from Emeryville, California, USA - eDNA 3rd pass 30_C BE-Lig MG (version 2)... ...
CCGGTCACGATGACCGAGCGGCCCGAATAGTCGACGCGCTTGCCGAGCAGGTTCTGGCGGAAGCGGCCCTGCTTGCCCTTGAGCATGTCGGACAGCGACTTGAGCGGACGCTTGTTGGCGCCGGTGATGACGCGGCCGCGGCGGCCATTGTCGAACAGCGCGTCGACGGCCTCCTGCAGCATGCGCTTCTCGTTGCGCACGATGATGTCCGGCGCGCGCAGTTCCATCAGGCGCTTGAGGCGGTTGTTGCGGTTGATGACGCGGCGATACAGGTCGTTGAGATCGGACGTTGCGAAGCGGCCGCCATCCAGCGGCACCAGCGGACGCAGTTCGGGCGGGATGACCGGCACGACCTCGAGGATCATCCATTCCGGGCGGTTGCCCGAATCGATGAAGCTCTCGACGACCTTGAGCCGCTTGATGATCTTCTTGGGCTTGAGCTCCGACTTGGTCGTCGCCAGCTCTTCCATGAGCGCCTCGCGCTCGCCCTCCAGATCGAGGTCCATGAGCATCTGCTTGACGGCCTCGGCGCCGATGCCGGCGGAGAAGGCGTCCTCGCCATATTCGTCCTGCGCGTCGAGCAGCTCATCCTCGTTGAGGAGCTGATATTTGTCCAGCGGGGTCAGGCCCGGCTCGATGACGATATAGCTCTCGAAATAGAGCACGCGCTCGAGCTGCTTGAGCTGCATGTCGAGCAGCAGGCCGATGCGCGAGGGCAGGGACTTGAGGAACCAGATGTGCGCGACCGGGGCGGCCAGCTCGATATGGCCCATGCGCTCGCGGCGGACCTTGGAGACGGTCACTTCCACGCCGCATTTCTCGCAGACGATGCCCTTGTACTTCATGCGCTTGTACTTGCCGCACAGGCACTCATAGTCCTTGATCGGGCCGAAGATGCGCGCGCAGAACAGGCCGTCACGCTCGGGCTTGAACGTGCGGTAGTTGATCGTCTCCGGCTTCTTGATCTCGCCGAAGGACCAGCTGCGGATGCGCTCGGGCGAGGCGATACCGATCTGGATCTGGTCGAACACGTCGGGCTTGGCGACGGGGTTCGCGAAGTTGGTCAGTTCGTTCATTTCTCAATTCCCTCTTGAGGGCTGAATTTGGTCGGGGGCGAAAAGGGGAGGGAGCACCGCCATCGCGAGGCAGTGCTCCGGGACGCCCTTATTCCGCCGCCTCGGGCAGCTCGCTGGCGCTGTCGTCGCTGAGATCCTCAAGGGCGGTCAGCTCGACATTGAGGCCGAGCGAACGCATTTCCTTGATGAGCACGTTGAAGCTCTCCGGAATACCGGCCTCGAACGTGTCGTCACCCTTGACGATCGCCTCATAGACCTTGGTGCGGCCGACCACGTCGTCGGACTTCACCGTCAGCATTTCCTGCAGCGTGTAGGCCGCGCCATAGGCCTGGAGCGCCCAGACCTCCATCTCGCCGAAGCGCTGGCCGCCGAACTGCGCCTTGCCGCCCAGCGGCTGCTGGGTGACGAGGCTGTAGGGGCCGATCGAACGGGCGTGGATCTTGTCGTCGACCAGGTGGTGGAGCTTGAGCATGTAGATGATGCCCACCGTCACCTTGCGATCGAACGCGTCGCCGGTGCGGCCGTCGAACAGCGTCGACTGGCCCGACGAGGCAAGGCCCGCCATCGCCAGCATGTCCGCCACGTCGGTCTGGTTGGCGCCGTCGAACACCGGGGTGGCGATCGGCACGCCGGTCACGAGGTTGGAGGCCAGCTCGACGATCTGTTCCGCGCTGCGCGCTTCGATCTCCGCGGCGTAATTCTCGCCATAGATGGTGAGCAGCCGCTCCTTGACCGCTTCGGGCATGGCGCCCGCCTGCGGCTGCGGATTGGCATGGCGCCAGTCCTCCAGGGCATGCTTGACCTGCTGGCCCAGGCCGCGCGCGGCCCAGCCCAGATGCGTCTCGAAGATCTGGCCGACGTTCATCCGGCTCGGCACGCCGAGCGGGTTGAGCACGATGTCGACGGGCGTGCCATCCTCCAGGAACGGCATGTCCTCGATCGGCAGGATGCGCGAGATGACGCCCTTGTTGCCGTGACGGCCGGCCATCTTGTCGCCCGGCTGCAGCTTGCGCTTCACCGCCACGAACACCTTGACCATCTTGAGCACGCCCGGGGGCAGCTCGTCGCCGCGCTGCAGCTTCTCGACGCGATCCTCGAACTTCTCGACGATGAGCTTCACGGCTTCGTCATACTGGGCCTTCACCGCCTCGAGATGCGTCTGGACGGTGTCGTCCGCGACCGCGAACTTCCACCATTCATGCTTCTCGACCTCGCCGAGCAGGGCCTCGTCGATCTCGCTGCCCTTCTTCACGCCCTTGGGCGCCGCCGTGGCCACCTGGCCGAGCAGCATGCCGCGCAGGCGATTATAGGTCGCGCGATTGAGAATGCCGCGCTCGTCCTCGCGATCCTTGGCGAGACGGTCGATCTCCTCGCGCTCGATCGCCATGGCGCGCTCGTCCTTGTCGATGCCGTGGCGGTTGAACACGCGCACCTCGACGATCGTGCCGGCCACGCCCGGGGGCAGGCGGAGCGAGGTGTCGCGCACGTCGCTGGCCTTTTCGCCGAAGATGGCGCGCAGCAGCTTTTCTTCCGGCGTCATCGGGCTCTCGCCCTTGGGCGTGATCTTGCCGACCAGAATGTCGCCCGGCTCCACTTCGGCGCCGATATAGACGATGCCCGCCTCGTCGAGGTTGCGCAGGGCTTCCTCGCCGACGTTCGGGATGTCGCGCGTGATGTCCTCCGGGCCCAGCTTGGTATCGCGGGCCATCACCTCGAACTCCTCGATGTGGATCGAGGTGAAGACGTCGTCCTTCACGATCCGCTCGGAGATGAGGATGGAGTCCTCATAGTTGTAGCCGTTCCAGGGCATGAAGGCGACGAGGCTGTTGCGCCCCAGCGCCAGCTCGCCCAGCTCGGTCGAGGGGCCGTCGGCGATCACGTCGCCGGCGTTCACATGTTCGCCGACCTTCACCAGCGGACGCTGGTTGATGCAGGTATCCTGGTTCGAGCGCTGGAACTTCATCAGCGTGTAGATGTCGACGCCGGACTTGCCGGGCTCGATATCCTCCGTCGCGCGGATGACGATGCGGGTCGCGTCGACCTGGTCGACGATGCCCGAGCGCTTGGCGGCGATGGCCGCGCCGGAATCGCGGGCGACCGTCTCTTCCATGCCGGTGCCGACGAACGGCGCCTCGGCACGGACGAGCGGCACGGCCTGGCGCTGCATGTTCGAGCCCATGAGCGCGCGGTTGGCGTCGTCATTCTCCAGGAAGGGGATGAGCGAAGCCGCGACCGACACGAGCTGCTTGGGGCTCACGTCCATCAGGGTGATGGTGTTGCGCGGCGCCATCAGGAACTCGCCGGCTTCACGCGCGGAGACCAGCTCCTCGCCGAACTGGCCGTCCGCGGTGAGCTCGGCATTGGCCTGCGCGATGGTGTGCTTGGCCTCTTCCATGGCGGACAGATAGACGACCTCATTGGTCACCTTGTTGTCGATCACCTTGCGATAGGGCGTCTCGATGAAGCCATATTTGTTCACCCGGCTGAACGAGGCCAGCGAGTTGATGAGGCCGATGTTCGGGCCTTCCGGCGTTTCGATCGGGCAGATGCGGCCATAATGGGTCGGGTGGACGTCGCGCACCTCGAAGCCCGCGCGCTCGCGGGTGAGGCCGCCCGGCCCGAGCGCCGAGACGCGACGCTTGTGCGTGATCTCGGAGAGCGGGTTGGTCTGGTCCATGAACTGCGAGAGCTGCGAGGAGCCGAAGAACTCACGCACGGCGGCCACGGCGGGCTTGGCGTTGATGAGGTCGTTGGGCATCACGGTCGAGACGTCGACGCTCGACATGCGCTCTTTGACGGCGCGCTCCATGCGCAGCAGGCCGACGCGATACTGGTTCTCCAGCAGCTCGCCCACCGAGCGGACACGGCGGTTGCCGAGATTGTCGATATCGTCGATCTCGCCCTTGCCGTCCTTGAGGGCCACCAGCTCCTTGACCACGGCGAGGATATCCTCGCGGCGCAGCGTGGTGATGGTATCCTCGGCGTCCAGGCCCAGGCGCATGTTGAGCTTCACGCGGCCCACGGCCGAGAGGTCGTAGCGCTCCGGATCGAAGAACAGGCCCTCGAACAGCGCTTCGGCCGTCTCGCGCGTCGGCGGCTCGCCGGGGCGCATGACGCGATAGATGTCGGAGAGCGCATGGTCGCGATCCTCGGCCTTGTCGACCTTGAGGGTGTTGCGGATCCACGGGCCGGTGTTGACATGGTCGATGTCGAGCAGTTCGAGCCGGTCGACGCCTGCCTTGTCCAGCTTCTCCAGATTCTCCGCGGTGACTTCGTCGCCCGCCTCGATATAGATTTCGCCGGTCGCCTCGTTGATGAGGTCATAGGCGCTGTAGCGGCCGAACACTTCCTCGGTCGGGATGACGAGCGCTTCCAGGCCGTCCTTGGCCGCCTTCAGCGCCGCGCGCGGGCTGATCTTCTGGCCGGCGGCGAACACCACTTCGCCGGTCTTGGCGTCGACGATATCGAACATCGGCTTCTGGCCGCGCCAGGCTTCGGTGACATAGGGAATTTCCCAGCCATTCTCGCCGCGGACATAGGTGACCTTGTTGTAGAATTCGCCGAGGATGGCCTCGCTGTCCAGGCCCAGCGCGAAGAGCAGCGCGGTGACCGGCAGCTTGCGCTTGCGGTCGATGCGGACGTTCACGATGTCCTTGGCGTCGAACTCGAAGTCCAGCCACGAGCCGCGATAGGGGATGACGCGCGCGGCGAAGAGATATTTGCCCGAGGCATGGGTCTTGCCGCGGTCATGGTCGAACAGCACGCCGGGCGAACGGTGCATCTGGCTGACGATGACGCGCTCGGTGCCGTTGACGATGAAGGTGCCGTTGCCGGTCATGAGCGGCATGTCGCCCATGTAGACGTCCTGCTCCTTGATATCGAGCACGGAGCGGGTCTCGGTGTCCTGGTCCACCTCGAACACGATCAGGCGCAGGGTCACGCGCATCGGCGCGGCATAGGTGATGCCCCGCTGGCGGCATTCCTCGGTGTCGTATTTGGGATCTTCCAGCTCGTAATGCACGAAATCGAGCTCGGCGGTGCCGGCGAAATCGCGGATCGGGAAGACGCTGCGCAGGGTCTTCTCCAGGCCCGACACATAGCCGATCGCCGGGTTGGAGCGGAGGAACTGCTCATAGCTTTCGCGCTGGACCTCGATGAGGTTCGGCATCTGCACGACTTCGTGGATGTTGCCGAAAACCTTGCGAATGCGCTTCTTCGCGCTGTCGCCTGCCGTGTGCGGGGGGAGAGCCTTGGTTGCCATGCCTGTCCTGCCTGAATGGGTCTCAAAAATTTCGCATTGCAGCGAAAATTCAGCCGGTTTTGCGTGATCCCGCGCCATGGGCGGCGGTTTCAGCCACGCAAAAAAGTGCGGGCCGGGGCTGTCCGATCCGCACTGCAGCGTCTGCTAGGCCCGATCCTCACCCCATACGTGATGCATGCCGTGCGCAACGCGCCATGCTTGCCCGGGTGAGGGCAGGAGGTACCACCGGTGGAACCGGCAGAACCTTAGGGGAGGCGATATAGTCCTATTTCGGGTCGGTGCAAGGGGGAAGGGGCTTGATTTTCCTTCAAGCCCCCGTTCGCGCCTATCTCTGCTTGCGATAGATCACGCCGCACAGGACGCGCGCGCCGCTATTGCCGCTCGGGTCGGTCTTCATGTCGTCCGGATCGGCATGGATCACGAAAGCCGCGCCATCGACATCGAACAGCTCGTCGAAGCTGGCGTTGACGGTGAAGCTGGTCTGCGCCCCGCCGGCCTCGTTGGCGACGAGCGAGGGAAGGTCGCCCTCATGCGGGCCTTCCGGATTTTCCGTGCCGTGCTGCTTGTTGCCGGGGTTGAGATGCGCGCCGGCGGAGGTGAAGTCCGGCGGGATGCACTTGCCGACCGCATGGACATGCATGCCATGGGCGCCCGGCGTGAGCGCGCCGTTGTTCAGCTGGAGCGTGCCCTGCAGCGTGCCGCCTTGTGGCAGCAGCGAGAGCGTGCCCATGCGCTGGCCCGTGCCGTTATAGAGTATGGCCTCGGCATAGCTGATGGGCGGCGGCGGCGGGGTGTTGGGCGCCTTGGGCGCACAGGCGCCAAGGGCGGCGGTCACGCCGAGGAGGGGCAGGGCGAGCCGGTTGAGGCGCAGGTGCTGGGCAGGACGCATGGGCTTCTCTTCGGTTGGTGTGACTCACTGGTGGCGGGCACACTAGCCTGTGGTTTCCCGCCGTCCAAGCGGGCAGGTCGGAAAAGTGCGTCATCGCGGCACGCGACGCGCTTCAGAGCCGGTCGAGCAGCCGTTCCATGGCCTGTGCGGCGCGCTGCGAGGCGGCGCGCAGATTGGCATGGAAGTCGCCGGCGCTCTCGTGATTGGCGTCGTCCGTCGTCGCCTTGATGCCGGCCCAGGGCAGGCCGACGGCCGCCGCATACTGCGCCAGCGCCGCCGTTTCCATGTCGACCAGATCCGCGTCGAGCGCCGCGACCAGATGCGCCGCATAGGCCGGGTCTTCGATGAAGGCGTCGCCGCTGGCGATGCAGGCGTGGGGCAGGTCGAGGTCCGGATCGGGCCGCGCGGCATAGGGCGTGACATTGGCCGGCCCCATCGGCCAGGCGCCGGGCGGATAGTGGATGAACGCGGCGGCCTGCCGCGCGCCATAATCATGCTGCACGGCGCGCGCGAGATAGAAGCAGTCGCCAGCGATGGCACTGAGCTTGCCGGCCGTGCCGAGCGTGAGGAACAGGTCCGCGCCATGGAGCGCATGCAGCCGGGCGGCCGCGCCGACGATGTTGACCTTGCCGATGCCGGCGGTGGCGAGAAGGACCTGATGATCGCTGGTCTCGATCCGGCGCGTCGCCGGCCAGCCAAGGTCGAGGCGCGCCCCGGCGCCGGGCATGAAGGCGTCCGCTTCCTCGGCCAGCGCGGCCAGCATGACGATGCGCATCCGCTCAGTGGCCGCTGAAGGTGACGAGAGCGATGGGCGTGACGTCCGCCGCGCGCAGGCGCTCGCCGCCGCCCAGTTCGGGCAGGTCGACGATGAACAGGGCATTGTCCACGATGGCGCCCTGGCCGCGCAGCAGCGTGACGGCCGCGAGCGCCGTGCCGCCCGTCGCCAGCAGATCGTCGACGAGCACGACTCGCGCGCCCGGCGTCACCGCGCCGACATGCATCTCGATCCGGTCCGAGCCATATTCCAGCGCATAGTCGATGCCGACCGTGTCGCCGGGCAGCTTGCCCGTCTTGCGCAGCATGAGCTTGCCCTTGCGCAACGCATAGGACAGCCCGGCCGCTACGATGAAACCGCGCGCCTCGATGCCGGCGATGAGGTCGACCGCATCCGGATCGATGCGCGCCGCCAGTCGATCGATGGCCGCGCGGAAGCCGTCCGCGTCCAGCAGCAGCGTCGAAACGTCGCGGAACTGTATGCCCGCCATGGGATAATCCGGGATGGTGCGAATCATCGCACGCAGGTCCGCATTCTCCTCATTGTCGTTGATGCGTTCCGTTGAAACCGGCCTGTCGCTCATGCCTGCAACCTCTTTTCCGACCGGCTTCCTATACCCGGCTGCTGAACGGATCGCCCCTTATCGCGTCGTGGCTGCCATGGCGCTCAACGGCTGGACGGGCGTTCGGCACGCTTCGTCGTTAAACGCGCCATGGATGCCGCGACCCGACGCCGCGACGCTGGATCATGCCGGCCGAGCCGCTATCGCTGTCCCAAAATGGGTCAGCCAAGATGAGATTTGTCGTTCGTCCTTTGCGGCTTGCACTGCTCATGTGCATATTCGCAGCCTTTCCAGCATTCGGGCAGGTCGATGATGGAGCAGAATCCAGCATTGCGGCGCAATCGCGCGCGCAGGAGAAGCGGGCGCTCGAAGCGCTGGACCGCGTGCCGGATCAGGTCGTGCGCGCTGCGCCGGATCTGCGGCTGGTCGCGTCCGAGCCGCGCCTCGATGACGTGCCGCGGCTGTCCGTGCCCGCCCTTGCCGATCGACGGGTCGATCCCGCTCCGGCCAGGACAATTGTCCCGCGCCATGAAGCGGCGGCGGCCGACCTCGTCGAACAGCCTGTCGCGCTGGTCGCCGTTCCCGCCGCGCCGCCGCCTGCCGATCCGGCGATCGGGCGTGAGCCGGTGAACATGCAGGCCGCCGCCTCGTCGATCAGGGATATGCTGCAAGGGTCCTGGCAACAGGCCGCTCTGGTGATGGTCCTGGCGGTGGGCTGCATCTGGCTGTTCTGGCGGCTGGGGCAGCGCTCGCGCCTTGAGACAGCGCCCGATCAGGCGCCCGAACTGGCGCTGACGGAGGCCATGATCGATCAGGATGAAATCTGGTCGCCAGCCGGGGACAGCGAAGCCGCCCTGATCGCGACGCTGCCGGCGGTGGCTCCCCTGCCGGTGCCGGCATCCAATGTGCCGACCGGCATGACCGGCCCGCGCGAGGATGATGACGAGCTATTGCTGCTCGATGGATCGGAGGCGCCGCAGTTCGATACATTCCACGCGGCGATCGCGGCGATGAAGGCGGAGATGGCGCGATCCGCGCCGTTCCGGGACCAGATCGACGCCTGATCCGGCGTTCATCCGCCTTTGGAGGTGGAGGCGATAAGCGAACAGCCACAAAAAAGGGAAGCGCGGCCGCATGGCACGCGCTTCCCGAATTGTCGCGGATCGGAGCGGCGATGAACCGCTCCGTCGCTGGACTTATTACTTGAGTTCGACGGTCGCGCCGGCTTCCTCGAGCTTCTTCTTGATTTCCTCGGCCTCAGCCTTGCTGACGCCTTCCTTGACGGCCTTGGGCGCGCCTTCGACGAGCGCCTTGGCTTCGGTCAGGCCCAGAGCCGTGATGGCGCGGACTTCCTTGATGACGTTGATCTTCTTGCCACCGTCGCCGGTGAGGATCACGTCGAACTCGGTCTGCTCTTCGGCAGCCGGAGCGGCAGCGGCGGCGGGGCCGGCGGCGGCGGCGACGGGTGCGGCAGCGGAAACGCCCCACTTCTCTTCGAGCGCCTTCGAAAGCTCGGCGGCCTCGAGAACGGTCAGGGCGGAGAGCTGGTCGACCAGCGCGTTGATGTCAGCCATTTCAATTCACTCCATGTCTAGCGGAACCTTTGGCGGCTCCGGTCAATCGGTTTGCAATCATCCGGTCCGGGCTTGCGCTCAGGCCGCTTCCTTGGTGGCGTAGGCGTTGAGCACGCGCGCGAGTTGCGCGGCCGGTGCCTGGGTGACGATGGCGAGCTTCGTGGCCGGGGCCTGGACAAGGCCGACCAGCTTGGCACGCAGTTCGTCAAGCGAGGGCATCGAAGCCAGCGCCTTGACGCCATCGGCATCAAGCAGCGTGGCGCCCATGGCACCGCCCACAATCTCCAGCTTGTCGTTCGTCTTGGCGAACTCGACCACGACCTTTGCGGCCGCGACCGGATCAGCCGACGTCGCCAGGCCGACCGGACCCACGAGAAGCTCGTCGAGCCCCGCATAATCCGTGTCCACGATGGCGATCTTGGCAAGCCGGTTCTTCGTCACCTTGTAGGTCGCGCCGGTCTCGCGCATCTTCTGGCGGAGCTGGGTGGACTGAGCGACGCTCATGCCCAGATTGCGGGTCACGACGACCACGCCCATCTCCTTCAGAGATGCGTGAAGCGCGGAAACGACCTCGGTCTTTTCATTGCGATCCATGCCATTCTCCTCTGCGGCAGGGTTTTGAGGCCCGGCCGCCTGTCGCAAATGCGCCAGGCGCGACCCATGGCGGGCCGCGCGCGGCATCGTCTGTCCGAGGGGAAGGGTTGACTGGACCCGCGCCGCCATGCGGCTCGGGCAGACCCGGAACATGCGCCCTGCGATCAGGGTGCGAACCGGCTAGAACTCTTTTCCCCGTCTCGGCTGGAGATTAAGATGGCCTGCTTTCGCCTGGTGCCATCGCCAACTGTCTCGGACGGTGTGCCGGGACGAATCCCGGCGAGCGCTGGCCCGATAGGCCGGGCGGCGATCAAAGGCAAGCTTTATCCTTGAAACGGCCGTGCTGGGGCACCGCCACGCTCGTCGATCCTTTGAGGTAAAACAGCGTTAATCAACTGGATTTTTGCACAACTCGCGGTTAATCGGCCCCATGAACGGGATGCGGTGGGAGCCTGCGGGCATGTCTTCTTGGCCGAAATGGGAAAAGCGCCGGCAATCGGGCCTGGTGCTGCTGGCAGCGGTTGCGAGCGGGGCCATCGCCTTCGGGCCGCAGAATGAGCGGCGCATGTTCCTGCTGCCCGTGGTGCCGTCCGCCTTCGCGGCCATGCCTGCACCGGAGGGGACGCTGCTGCGTTCGCCGATCCTGGGTTATCTCGATCCCTGTGCGCCGGGCAATGCGTTCGTGCGCGTGGCGACCGGCGAGCGTTGCGCGCGGCCGGCGCGGCGCCCGGCTGCCCGCCCGCCCGTGGCCGACGAACCGCATGAGCCGAGCGCCTTCTTCGCCATGCCGGACGATCCGCTGGGCATCGACAACAACCCGCTGGTGCAGTTCCTGGGGATCGATCCCATCCCGACCGATCTGCCCAATATCGGTGGCAATCCGTTCGGCCGGCCGTTCAACTTCCTGCCTGGCGTTCCGCCCATGCTGGTGCTTGGCGTGCCGGAGCCGGCAAGCTGGGCGATGATGATCGCGGGCTTCGCACTGGTCGGCGCCGCGATGCGTCGCGCGCGGAAGATCAAGCTCACCTACGCCTGATCCGGGGCTTCGGGGGCTCGGCAGGTCCACCGAGCAGGGCAATCCGCTCTATCTCTTTGTGGTCGCATCCCTTTTTGCCAAAACCGGTTCCCGGTTTCTGGCGCGATGCTCTAATCGATCGTCAGCGTGTCGCCGCGCAGGGTGACGGTGCCGAGCTGTTCCAGCGCATTCTGGCCCATCAGCGAGACAGGCAGGCCGGTCTCGACCACGGCGGCGTGAAGCTGCTCGATACGTTTGCCCGCCATTTCGAGCCGTTCGATCCTGGCCCAGCGCATCGCCGAGGCGCCGCCGGCCGTCCGCATGCTGCCGCCCGACCGCAGGCTCTCGAAGGAGAGGCCGAGCTTGGCCGCATCCTCCCGATTGAGCACCACAACCGTCGCGCCGGTATCGACGACGAAGCGGATCGGCTGGCCGTTCGCCTGCGCCTCGACATAGAAGAGCCCGTCGGCATGGCGACGGACGGTGCGCTCGGTGAAGGCGGGCCGGGGCTGTGGGGCCATGTCGTTCGCCATGATCGCGACATGGGCGGACGGGTCGGCCGGCGCGTGCGCCAGCATCGCTTCGCCCGCCACCGGGCCGCTCAGCGCCAGCGCGACGAAGCCGGTGACGGCCATCAGCCCGCCGAATTCGAGATGCAGTCTTGCCATGCCGACGCTTGTCCCGCGTCCGGCCGAAAATGTCGTTGTTGAGAGAGGTTAGCGTAAAATTGACCCTGTTTCAGGGCGGATGGCCGCGGGTCAGGCGGTGGCGGCCGCCGCTTCTTCCCTGAGCCGCCGCGTCACCGCGCGCTTGCGCCAGCCGAAGATCGCCGCGACGATGCCGGCGATGAGCGCGGAGAGGGCGAACTGCGCGGCCAGCACATAATAGCGCCAGTTCAGCCGGTCGCCGGAGCTGAACAGGACATAATTATCGCTGTCCACCAGATAGCCCGTGTAGCGATACATGTTGGCGATCTCGCCGGGCAGCGCGCGCCGCCGCAGCACGCCCTGCATATAGGGGGTGAAGACCTGCTCGGGCAATTCGAAGCGCCAGACATGGACCAGCTTGTCCCGCTCGGGAAAGTCGATCTCATGGTAGCCGGGGCGCAGATCGTTGCGGCGCACCTCGACGAAATAGCGCAGCGGCTCCTTGGGGTCCGCTCCGGTCGGGCGCACGGGCGCGAAATAGAGCGTGCGCTTGACCAGCAGCACGCTCTCGTTGAACTGCGAGGTCTCGCTGAGATCGACCGAGCCGGTGATGACCGCGCGGCCTTCCACCGGGGCGATCGCATCGGGCGAACCGAGCAGGATGCTGCGCGGCGAGCCTTCGTCGCTCGGCAATTGCAGGCGCATCACCAGCACGATGATCGCGGCCAGCAGGCTGCCGGCGGAAATCCCCGCGAACAGGCCCTGGACGCGCGCCAGCCGGCCCCGGACGATGCGCCCGTCGTCGATCCGCGCCGGGCCGAACTGCTCGCTGTGGCGCTGGCGCACGCGCAGCAGCCAGCAGGCGAGAATGAGCGGGGAGGAGAAGAGCGCGGTGACCGCCACGAAGGTGAGGGTCGGCCAGTAGCGATCGAAATGGAGGAATTGCAATTCGGCGAGCCGGGCGATGATGCCGCGATAGTCGAGCGCCTGGAACAGAAAGAAGAGGCTGACGAGCGCGATCCAGAAACCGAGGAAGCGGACGGCCATGTTGAGCTGGCGCGAAGCCCGCTCATAGGCATCCAGTTCGACGGATTTGGTGCGCGACGCCACGATCATTCCCCTGTATCGGCCTCCGGCTTACTGTTCCGTTTTCGGACGGGCAATCCAGGCGCGAAGAAATTTAACCTGTTTTTTCATCGGGTGTGCCGTGAATATTACAGTCGAAAGCCCTGCCGCAGGGGTCTGCGGCAGGGCTTCCTGAAGACAATATCGATCGATTGCCGGATCAGACGGCGGACAGTTCCGCCACATCGACCTTCACGCCCGGGCCCATCGAGGAGGAGAGGGCGACCTTGCGGACATATTTGCCCTTCGAGCCCGAGGGCTTGGCCTTGACGATCGCGTCCACGAAGGCATCGAAATTCTTGCGCAGGTCGGCGTCGGAGAAGCTCGCCTTGCCCAGGCCGGCATGGATGATGCCGGCCTTCTCGACACGGAACTCGATCTGGCCGCCCTTGGCAGCCTTCACGGCCTCCGCGACGTTCGGGGTCACGGTGCCGAGCTTGGGGTTCGGCATCATGCCCTTGGGGCCGAGCACCTTGCCCAGACGGCCGACGATGCCCATCATGTCCGGCGTCGCGATGACGCGGTCGAAATCGAAATTGCCGCCCTGGATATGCTCAAGCAGATCCTCGGCGCCCACGATCTCCGCGCCGGCCGCCTTGGCCTGCTCGGCCTTGTCGGCGCGCGCGAACACGGCGACGCGAACGTCCTTGCCGGTGCCGGCGGGCAGGGTGACGACGCCACGGACCATCTGGTCGGCGTGACGCGGATCGACGCCCAGGTTCATCGCGACCTCGACGGTCTCGTCGAACTTGGCGGTGGCGTTCTTCTTGATGAGCGCGATCGCCTCGTCGACGCCGTGCAGCTTGTCGCGGTCAATCGCGGCGGCCAGGGTCTTGGCCTTCTTCGTCAGCTTTGCCATTTTTTCAGCCCTCCACCACTTCGAGGCCCATCGCGCGGGCGCTGCCTGCGATGATCTGGGTCGCGGCGGCCAGATCATTGGCGTTGAGATCGTCCATCTTCGCCTGGGCGATCTCTTCAAGCTGCGAGCGCTTGATCGTGCCGGCAACGATCTTGCCGGGCTCCTTCGAGCCGGACTTGAGGTTCATGGCCTGCTTGAGGAGATAGGTTGCCGGCGGCTTCTTCGTGATGAACGAGAAGCTGCGATCGGCATAGACGGTGATGATGGTCGGCAAGGGCGTGCCCTTGTTTTCCTTGTCCGTCGCCGCGTTGAACGCCTTGCAGAATTCCATGATGTTGACACCGCGCTGACCCAGCGCCGGGCCGATCGGCGGCGAGGGGTTGGCGGCTCCAGCGGGCACCTGGAGCTTGATATAGCCCGTGATCTTCTTGGCCATCTGACTCACTCTGTAGAGGATGCCGCACCATGCGGGCGCGGATCCGGTTCAAGCTTAGCGGTTCGACGGACGATCCCGAGGGACATGTCCTCCCGCCTCTTTCGCCGACCAGACGGCCGGCAAGCGCGCGCCTATAGCGGCAAGGCGGGTGAAAATAAAGCGGAGAGTCGCGCGCGGGGGGCGCCCCGGACCGATTGACCGCTCAATCGCGGACGATCTCGCTGCCTTCGGGGAAATCCTTGAACAGGGCCGCCGCCAGCCGCGTGGCGATGGCCTGCTGGTTCCAGCGATCGTCGCCCTCGCGCGTGGCCATCTCCGCGCGGCCTTCCCACAGCACGCGATTGCTCGCACGATCGCGCACCCGCGCTTCCAGCCGTGTGGAAACCAGCGCCTTTTTGGGCTTGGAGAGATCGACATAGATGCCCATGCCCATCATCGTCCCGCGATTGGAGACGCCGATGGTGCCGGTGCCGCTCACCGGCCGGTGCGGTGCCTCCTCGGGCAGGAGGACATCGCGGACGATGCGCACTTCGGCGATCTGGCCGTCCTGCGGATCGGGCGCGGTGGTGTCGTAGCCGGCCTTGACGAGCTGATCGACCACGGCGGCCTCATAGGCGGCCTGATCGCGCGCATCGGCGGCGCTGCCCGGCGCGGCGGTGACGGCGATGACGCCATGGCCGAGCGCGCCCTGCGCATCCTGCGCGACGAAACTGTCGGTATCGACCCGGCCCTCGCGATCGGCGGTGCCCGTGGTGCGCGTATCGCGCCAGCCGAGGCGATCCGGGCGATCCCAGCCGGAGCGGCCCCAACCGGAACCCCAGCCGGGTTGCGCCGGCGCCGGTCCGGTCAGCGCAACGAGCGCGGGAAGCAGGATGAGCGATGAGCGAGAGATGACGGACATGGATTCCTCGAAATTGCGCCTCTCCCCAGACCCGCCTGCCTAGCCCCGCTCGACTTGCTGGCCCATGAACGGCGCATGGCCGGCGATCAGGAAGCGGGCAGGGGGGCCTGCGCGTTTTCGGCGATGCGGCCGGCACGGCGCCGCACGATCGCGCCCATGCCCAGCATGCACAGGGCGAGCAGCGCGGGACAGAGTGCGAGAATGGCGAAGCTGCGGACGATCGGGATGCCGCTGGCCAGGATATAGGCGCCGATGATGGGTCCGGCGATCCCGCCGATCTTGGCGATCGAGGTGGCCCAGCCTGCGCCGTTCGCGCGGATGGCGCTGGGATAATAGACGCCGGCGACCGAATGGATGCCGAAATGCGCGCCGCCCACGAAGCTGATGGAGGCGATGGACAGGATGAGGAAGCTGTCGGGCGACATCGGCAATAGGCCGGCCATGAGCAGCAGCGGCAGGCCGATCAGCGGATAGACGGCGACGGCGAGGGGGCCGTAGCGATCCGTGAAGCGCATCAGCAACAGGCCGAGCCCCGCCGCCAGAAGGCCGGAGACGGACGAGACATAGGCGGCGGTTTCACGGCTGAAGTGCAGGTCTTCATAGACGATCGGCCCCCAGTTCGCGGTGAAATAGACCGCGAGCGTGCTGCCGATATAGCCCAGCCACAGCAGCGGCGTGATCCAGCGCAGGTCGCCCCGGAACAGCTTGCCGACGGTGAAGCTGCCGGTATCGCGCCGCTCGTCGCTGAGCAGGAACCTGTCCTCGGGGCGCGCATCCAGGCTCGGGTCGAGCCGGTTGAGCGTGGCCGCGATGAGCGCTGGTTTCTGGCCCTTGCTGGCCAGGAAGCGGACCGATTCCGGCAGCCAGAGCAACAGGGCCACGGCGCAGACGAGCGTGCCCGCCCCGCCGAACAGGAACACGCCTTCCCAGCCCCAGGTCGGCGCGAGCCAGATGGTGATCGGGCCGGCCATGGCGGTGCCGAAGCTATAGCCCATCATGATGATGGTGACGACCGTGGAGCGCATCCGGCCCGGCACATATTCGATGTTGAGCGCCCAGGCGAGCGGCAGCATGCCGCCGATCGCGAAGCCATCGAGGAAGCGCAGGATCAGCAGCGCCTCATAGCTGCGCGCCAGCGCGGTAGCGGCGGTGAGGATGCCGAAGGCGAAGGCGGCCCAGATGATCGTGCGCCGCCGCCCGATCCGGTCGCCGATATAAGCGAAGGCGAAGCCGCCCGCCATCATCCCGACCAGCCCGGCCGAGAAGATGTGGCCCAGCATGAGCGTGTCGAGGCCCAGCTCGTCGCGCATCCATGGCGCGGTGAAGCTGATCATCATCATGTCGAACCCGTCGAACATGGTGATGAACCAGGAGAGCAGGATCAGGCGGTAATTGAACGGGCTGAGCTTGCGTCCGTCGATGAGCGCCGCGATATCGATCGATCTGCCCGCCGCGCTCGCCATGTCCGTTCTCCTGCGTCCCCGCGCTTTATTCGCAAGGTAACGATTCGCCTCTGCGCCAGTGTGGCGGCGCGCGCAAGTGCGTCAGTGTCCGGCCACGCGAATCCGGCTCAGAAGGCGAGGCAGAAATCCCGGAGCGCGCGGGCGTCGTGCAGCGCATTGTGCGGCACGCGGCTGTTCGCCGCCGAACTGAAGCCGGGCGTGGCGATCAGTTCGAACCGCATCGCGCCGAGCGGCACCTTGTCGCCGGGGCCGGTGACCAGCAGCGCGCAGAAATGGGCGATATCCTCGGGCCAGTCCGCGACGATGACCGGATAGGAGTCGCCCGCCAGATAGGTCGCGATATGGTCGGCGGCCTGCAGCCGGTCGAGCTGATGATCCAGGCCGGGCGGCACATGGCGCAGATAGGGGATGACGTTGCGTTCCACCCAGGGATGCACAAGGTCGGGCAGCGGCAGCGAGGCATAGAATTCCTGGTCGCCATCCTCCGGCACCAGTGCCAGGCTGATGAGGGTGCCGCCGAAGCCGTTGAATTCCGTATCGAGATAATAGCGCATGGGGAAGCGCCTAGAGCATCGCGCCAAAAAGTGGGAACCGGTTTTTGGCAAAAAGCGATGCGACACCAAATATATGGGGCGGGCATCGTGATGCTGATGGCGCTCTCCAGCCTGCTTTGGCGGCCTGTGCGAGCCCGTCCGGAGGCTGTACGCGCCCGGCGTGCAAATATGCCGGGCGAGGCGAGGAGGGCGCACCAGACCGTGGCCGGTATCCGTCAACCGGCCACGATGGATGTGCTGCGCGCCCGTTGCAGGGCTTATTTGGAGAGTTCGACTTCCTCGAAGTCCAGCTCGACCGGCGTGGCGCGCCCGAAGATCGAGACCGAGACCTTGACGCGGCTCTTCTCGAAATCGAGCTCCTCGACGGTGCCGATGAAGCTGGCGAACGGGCCGCTCATCACCTTCACGCTGTCGCCGATCTCATAATCCACATTGACCTTGTGGCGCGGCTGGGCGGCGGCTTCCTCGCGCGCGCCGAAGAAGCGCTGCGCCTCGGCCTCGCTGATCGGCTGCGGCTTGCCCATCGAGCCCAGAAAGCCGGTCACTTTCGGCGTGTTCTTGATGAGATGGTAGATGTCGTCGTTCATGCTCAGCTTGGCGAGCACATAGCCGGGCATGTTCTTGCGCTCGACCTGAACCTTCTTGCCGCGCTTGACCTCGGTCACGGTTTCGGTGGGCACCTCGACCTGCTCGATAAGCTGTTCGAGGCCCATGCGCTCGGCTTCGGCCATGATCGAATCACGAACCTTGTTCTCGAAGCCCGAATAAGCGTGGATGATGTACCAGCGCGCCATATTGTCGTTCAGTCCTTCAATCTGATGAGCATCGAGCGGGCGTCAGCCCTGGCCCGAAGCAAGGCCGAGCAGCATCTTGACGATCCAGCCGAAAAAAGAGTCGATGCCGAAGAAGAACACGCCGAGTGCGGCGGTCATGATGACCACCATGACTGTCGTCATCATCGTCTCGCGCCGTGTCGGCCAGACGATCTTGTTCATCTCGGTTCTGACCTGGTTGAAGAATTCGATGGGTGAGGTCTTTGCCACGCTCAGTCTTCTCTCTTCTTCAAAATTCGTCGAAACACGGAAAAGCGGACCGGACCCGGGCTTCTGCCCGGCCAGTCCGCGGCGTTGGTTCGCAACCGGATAGGCATCTACGCCACGTCCGGTTGCGGGACAAGCCTTGGCAGGAGTGGAGGGATTCGAACCCCCGGCATTCGGTTTTGGAGACCGACGCTCTACCAGCTGAGCTACACTCCTGTGCCGGCGAAGGCGTCGCCCTTAACGCGCGTCGCGGGACGGCGCAAGCACGAGCTTCGCGCATGTGCATCTCAGGCGGCCGCCTCGTCGAGCAGGATGCGGCGGATGCTCGCCATGTCCTCGTCCCAGACCATGTGGCCGGTGGCGACTTCCTCGACCCGCCAGGCGGGCTCTGCCGCGCAGCGATCGCGGAACTGGGTGAAGCTGGTGATCGGGCTGGCATTGGCATAGACATAGGTGCGCCGGCCGATCCGCGCTTCCTCGCCGCCCAGGCGGACCGGCTCCAGCAGCGTGAGCAGCGGATGGCCGGAAACGCGGGCGCTGCGGCCCTCGGGCATCGGGAAGATCGGCTGGACGAGGCCGGGCGTGGCTTTCTGGTTCTCGATATAGAGCTGGCGCGTCGCCTCGTCCGCGACATCCCATAGCGCCTGTCCGTCCTGCGGCAGGAAGGCGTCGAGATAGACCAGGCTGCGGATGCGGCTGCCGCGCAGGGCCGAGACGCCGGTGACGACCATGCCGCCATAGCTGTGGCCCACCAGGATGATGTCCGAAAGGGATTCGCAGTCGATCAGTCCCGTCACATCGGCGATATGATCGCTCAGCGTGATGCCGCCATGGGCCAGATGCGCGCGTTCGCCCAGGCCGGTGAGCGAGGGGACATGGACGTCATGGCCTTCCGCCCGCAATTCCCGGGCGAGATTGGCATAGCCCCAGCTCCCGCCCCATGCCCCGTGCACCAGCACATATGTCGCCATAGTCCATCCTCTCGTTCTTTTTTGCCGTTCGGCAGGTAAGCGAGGGATCGCGCAATATCCAGCCCCCTTCATGCGTCGCGAATCGGGGGACAGGGGCGAAGCGCGTCGCTAGGAGGCATGCGGATGGCCATCGATCTGCCCATATTGTTGCGCGCCTATGCGGCCGGGCTGTTCCCCATGGCGGACGACCGGCGCGCAGGCTCGGTTTTCTGGGTGGAGCCGGAGAGCCGCGCCATCCTGCCGCTCGACGGCTTCCATCTCTCGCGCTCGCTGCGCAAGACAGTGCGCGCGGATCGTTTCGAGGTCACCGCGGACACCGCCTTCGAGCAGGTGATCGCCCTGTGCGCGCAGAGCGCGGACGATCGGCCGACCACCTGGATCAATCATGAGATCGAGGAAGCCTTCGTCCGCCTCCATCGCCAGGGTCTGGCGCATAGCATGGAATGCTGGCTGGGGCAGGGGGCCGAGCGGCGGCTGGTCGGCGGCCTTTACGGCCTCGCGCTGGGGCGGGCCTTTTTCGGCGAGAGCATGTTCAGCCGGGCGACCGATGCGTCGAAGGTCGCCATGGCATGGCTGGTCGCGCGGCTGCGGGTCGGTGGCTTCAGCTTGCTGGACTGCCAGTTCATGACGTCGCATCTGGCGTCGCTGGGCGCTGTCGAAATCAGCGCGGAGGTCTATTCCGGGCTGCTCGGGGAAGCGCTCGGGGACGGCGCGGGCGCGGGGGGCGGTGCCGGAGCCGGGGCCGGGCTATTCTCGTCGCTCGAAGCATTGGCCGGCCGCGCGGAGCCCGTGCCCGATTCGCGGTCGCGGCCCGCCACATGGACGGTATCGGGACCGGCCTCGGGCCAGCTCATCGTGCAGCTTATCACCCAGACGTCATAGACCGGATGCAGCACCACATTGCGCTCGGGCCGTTCCTTGAACAGCCAGCCCGAGAAGGCGCGGCGCCATTTGTCGCTGCCGCTCTCCAGCAGGTCGAGCTGGACGAAGGCGCCGGTCTCCTGTTCCGTTTCCCAGGGCGCGGTGGTCTCGCAGGCGCGTAGCCGCACGATGGCATTGCCCACGCGCAGGGCCTCGCCCGGCTTCAACGTGAGTCGGCGCGTGAGGCCGTTGCGCTTGTTGAGCAGGCCCAGTTCCGCCTGGCGCTGCGCCATCGGCGTGCCGGGCAGTTCGGTGGCGGCCTGGGTCAGCCGCTTGTCGGGGGAGAGCTGCTCCTGATCGGCCTCGTTGGCGGCATTGCCGGCGCCTTCGGGCGACCCGCTGCAACCGGCGAGCATCGCGGCGAGGCCGACGAAAATCAGCCATCGGCCCGGCGCGGCGGACCGCAGCCCGGTCACGCGTCCGGCGCCCAGGCTTCGTAGTCGCCGGTCGCCATCTGGCGCTTCCCGCCAGCCTCGATCGCGCCGGACGGGCGATAGGCATTGGGCGTGCCGGTCTGGTTGGGCGTATAGTCCGCTTCCCAGATGCGCGGCGGCGGCAAATGGCTTTCCGGCGGACCCTCGATGCTGTGATGCAGCCAGCCATGCCAGTCGGCAGGCACGCGGCTCGCATCATTGGGGCCGTTATAGATCACCCAGCGGCGCACGAGGCCGTTGGGATCGACCCCGCCCTCATAATAGACATTGCCCTGATGGTCCTCGCCGACCTTGGTGCCCTTGCGCATGCTGAACAGCGCTGTGCCGATGGTGGCGCCATTCCACCAGGTGAAGATTTTGCCGAACAATCCCATGGCGAGAGCGCTTAGCCGGACAGGCCGGTCATTGGCAAGGCGGAACGCTACGCGCCGGGACAGAAGTCGAGGATCGCCGATGTCCTGTCCTGAGGCGCGCCCGGCGCGACGCATGCGCCCCAGTTGACGAGATCGCCCTCCTTGATGCCCAACTCGGCGGCGTGGCCGCCCTTGAGCTCCAGCACCGCGACGACCGGCGTGCCGGCCGAGACGGTCTCCAATGTATTGGGCTGGACCTGCGGCGCGATCATGGCGATCGTGCCGTCCACGCGGATGAACAGCATATCGAGCGGGATCAGCGTGTCCTTCATCCAGAAGGCCGCGATCTGCGGCGGCAGGAACAGGAACAGCATGCCGCTGTCCGGCGCGAGGGTGTGGCGGAACATGAGGCCGCTGGCGCGCGCCTGCGGGGTCTGCGCCACCTCCACGTCGAGGCGGACGACGCCCCCGGCCGTCCTGACCGTCAGCGGGCTGAGCGGGCCCGGCGCGGCCTCGTTGCCCGCCTCCTGCGCGTTTGCGTCGACATTCCGGGCCATGGCGCGATCTCCCGAAGCGCCGCAGCCAGCCAGCATTGCCAGAACCGGAAGGATCATGAAGCGGGGAAGGCGCATGCGGGTCTCCGTTAAGGCGGGCGGACGGACGGGCCTCAGTCCGCGGGATCGGGCGGGTGGCCGGGCAGTGCGTCCACCCAGCGCCGCGCAAGCTCCAGATCATGGCCCGCGCGCAGGAAAGTCGCGAGCTGTTTTTCGCGCGTCGCGCGATCGGGCGGCGCGGCGGCGAACGGGCCGATCCGCTTGCGGCGCGCGAGGCGGGCGGCGGCCTCCCATCGATCGGCCTCGTCAGGCGCGGCCTCCCTGGCGACATCCTCCGCGATGCCGTCCTGCCGCAGGGCCTGGGCGATGCGGCGCCGGCCAAGGCCCCTGCGCTGCATCGCGCCGGCCTTCATGTCGGCATAGGCGCGGTCGTCGACATAGCGCAGCGCCACCAGCCGATCGGCAACGGCATCGATCGGCGCGGCGGTCTCGTCCGCCCAGCCGCGTTCGCGCAGCTTGCGGGCGAGATAGGCGATCAGCCTGGCGCGGCTGGTGGCATAACGGCCGACATAGCCGATGGCGAGCGCCTCCAGCCCGGCCAGATCGAGCGGCGGCGGGCTCGAAACTTGCCGATCGGGGCGGGCGCGCCATTTTTGTGCCATAGTCACCGTCTTTATGGAGCCTGCCCGATCTACGCAATGAGGTCGGGCGCGACGTGAGAGCTGCTTTGGGTCGTGGATCGGTCCGGGTTGGTGAAGATGCGCGCAGAACAGCAGCCATCCGTCCAGTTCATGGTGTGGAAGAGGCGGGAAAGAAGGGTCACTTGATGCTGCCAACACCGACGGAAGATCGGCTCGCACGGCGTTTTGCGGATTTTGGGACATTGGGTGAAGCGCTGGACTATGCGGCCAGCGGCGTTCGCGGTCTCAACTTCCATGATCCGCGCGGCAATCTCGCACGGGTCTATCCCTTTGCCGAGCTGCGCGAGGATGCGCTCGCCTGCGCCTATCGCCTGATCGCGCGCGGCGTGAAGCCGCAGGACCGGATCGCGCTCGTCGCGGAGACCGGGCCGGAATTCGCCCAGCTCTTCTTCGGCATCGTCTATGCCGGCGCATGGCCGGTGCCGCTGCCGCTGCCGACCAGCTTTGGCGGCAAGGAAAGCTATATCGACCAGCTCGTCGTGCAGCTTTCGAGCTGCGATCCGCTGATGCTGCTCTACCCGGCCGAACTGGCCGAGATGGCGAGCGAGGCGGCGCGCCGGCGCGATGTCGCGCCGCTCAGCTTCGAGGATTTCCTGGCCGATGCCGCCACCGATCCGCGCGACCTGCCCGAGGCGCGGCCGGACGACATCTGCTATCTGCAATATTCGAGCGGCTCGACCCGCTTCCCGCACGGCGTCGCGGTGACGCATCATGCGCTGCTCTCCAATCTGGCCGCGCACAGCCATGGCATGCAACTCGCCGAGAGCGATCGCTGCGTGAGCTGGCTGCCCTGGTATCATGACATGGGGCTGGTCGGCTGCTTCCTGTCGATCGTCGCCAATCAGGTGTCGACCGATTATCTCAAGACCGAGGATTTCGCGCGCCGTCCGCTGGCATGGCTGGACATGATCTCGCGCCATGAAGGCACGACGATCAGCTATTCGCCCACATTCGGCTACGATATCTGCGCGCGGCGCATGTCGAGCCAGACGCGGGCCTCGGAGCGGTTCGATCTGGCGCGTTGGCGCCTGGCCGGCAACGGCGCGGACATGATCCGCCCGGACGTCATGCAGCAGTTCGTCGATGCCTTTGCCGAGGCCGGTTTCTCGCCCAGGGCGTTCCTGCCGAGCTATGGCCTTGCGGAGGCGACGCTGGCCGTGACCATCATGCCGCCGGGCGAGGGCATCGTCGTCGAGCTGGTCGAGGAGACCGAGCTTTCGGGCGGCACGGCGCCGCAGGACCGGCCGCAGCGCTATCGCGCCATCGTGAACTGCGGCAAGCCCGTGCTCGGCATGACCGTCGAGATTCGCGACGAGTTCGGCGGTCCGCTCCGGGAGAAGACGATCGGCAAGGTCTGGACCACCGGGCCGAGCCTGATGACCGGCTATTTCCGCGATGCGGAGGCGACGCAGGCCTGCATGGCCGATGGCTGGCTCGACACGGGCGACATGGGTTATCTCTCGAACGGCTATCTCTATATCGTCGGCCGCGCCAAGGACATGATCATCATCAACGGCAAGAACCACTGGCCGCAGGATATCGAATGGGCGGTGGAGCAGTTGCCGGGCTTCAAGCAGGGCGACATCGCCGCCTTCGCCATCACCACGCCCGGCGGCGAGGAGACGCCCGCCGTGCTCGTGCATTGCCGCGTGTCGGACAATGTCGAGCGCGCCCGTTTGCGCGAGGATATTCGCGAGCGCGTGCGGTCGATCACCGGCATGAACTGCGTCGTGGAACTCGTCCCGCCGCGTTCGCTGCCGCGCACCAGCTCCGGCAAGCTCAGCCGCTCGAAGGCGCGCAAGCTCTATCTGGAAGGCGAGATCGTCCCCTACGATATCGCTGCCTGAGGCGGTAGGCGCGGGAGGCCGGCGAGGGCGCCCGCACCGGCGCCGACGCTTACGGGTTGATAACCCTGATCGGCTATCTCCGCGCTGTGAGAGATCAGGATCAACCCAAATCCCAGCGGGTCATGCCGCTTCCAGAGACGCTTTCGCTGCGTGTTCTCCTGGGTTTTCAGCCTCTGCCGGCCGCGCATGCCGAATTCGTCCATGGCAGCCAGTTGCGCGCCGCCGATCGCATGCTCGGCCTGTGCACCGCGCTCGCCGCCGTCTGCGTGTTCCTGATCGATTTCCGGCTCGCCGGGGAGATACCGGCATGGGCCCTCGCGCTCTGGACCGCGCTTGCCGCCGCCGCGCATTTCCCAGCGATGATGCTCGCGCGGAGCAATATGGCGAATGACTATGCGCGGGTGTCGCACGGCGTGCTGATGCGCCACGCGCTCCTGACCTTCCTGCAGGCCATCGTCTGGCTTGCCGCCATGGCGCTCTTCACGGATCAGGCGAGTTCGAGCGAGATCGTGATGCTGTGGACGATCGCCTGCTGCCTGATGGCGGCGACGACGATCGCCCAGCAATCGACGCCGCTCGCGGCATCGAGCTTCATCCTGACCGTGGGCGGCGCCGCGATGTGGATGATGCATCGTCGCGGCGATCCGCTGCTCGTCGCGGTGGTGACGACCTATGCGCTGCTGCTGCTCGCCGCGAGTCTGCGCCAGGCCCACCTCTTCGGCATCCAGCTCACCACGAACAAGATGCTGGCCGAGAAACGCGAGGTGGTGAGCCTGCTCCTGAAGGAGCATGATCTCGATGCGGCGGATTCGCTCTGGCAGACCGATGTCGCGCGCCGCCTCACGGACGTTTCGCCATCCTTCGCGCGCATGCTGGGCATGACCTGCGAGGAGATCGAGGGCCGCTCGATCCTCGAGGTGCTCGCCGGCCCGGCCTGGGACGACGGCCATTTCGATCCGGCTTTGCATCTTCTCGCCGAAAAGCTGAAGCATCGCCAGCCGTTCAGCGATCTGGTCATGCCGGTCATCGTGCAGGACGAGCAGCGCTGGTGGGAAATCTCGGCGTCGCCGCGCCTCGACGACAAGGGGATGTTCCTGGGTTTCCGGGGCGTCGGCTCGGACATCACGATCGAGAAGGAATCGACCGAGCGGATCGCCCAGATGGCGCGCCACGATCTGCTGACCGGCCTGCCCAATCGCCTGCACGTGACGGAGGAACTGTCCGCCGTCATCGAGGCCATGGCGCGCTGGAAGACGCGCTGCGGCTTCCTGATGATCGATCTGGATCACTTCAAGTCGATCAACGACACGCTGGGCCATCTGGTCGGCGACCGGCTGCTCGCGCAGGTCGGCGAGCGCCTGTGCGCGGTCTGCTCGACCAACGAGGTCTGCGGGCGGCTGGGCGGCGATGAATTCGCCGTGGTCATCCGCGATGTGCCCGATCAGCTCTATGTCGACCGGCTCGCGCGCGCGATCATCGAAGCGCTGTCCGCTCCCTATGATGTCGACGGCCATCGGCTCGTCATCGGCGCGAGCATCGGATCGGCGCTCGCGCCGCAGGACGGCAATGCGGCGGAGGCGCTGATCCGGTGCGCGGATCTGGCCATGTATTGCTCCAAACATGCCGGGCGCGGCAATCATCAGCGCTTCGTGCCGTCCATGCATGCCGAGGCGGAGGAACGCCGCGAGCTGGAGGTCGCGCTGCGCGAGGCGCTGGCCAATGACGAACTGCATCTCGTCTACCAGCCCGTCGTGGACGTGCCGACCGGAGAGGTCGTCTCGTTCGAGGCGCTGGTGCGCTGGACCCATCCGCAACGGGGGCCGATCCCGCCGGCCAAGTTCATTCCGATCGCCGAGGAGGCGCGCCTTATCGCCTCCATCGGCAACTGGGTGCTGCGGATGGCCTGCCGGGAGGCGGCAAGCTGGCCCGCGCACATCCATGTCTCCATCAATGTCTCGGCCGAGCAGCTCTATGAGGCTGCGTTCATCGAGACGGTCATGTCCGCGCTCGCGCACAGCCAGCTCGCCGCGAACCGGCTGGAGTTCGAAGTGACCGAGGGCGTGCTCCTGCGGGAGGACGCCAATGTCGCGGCATTGCTCGACAAGCTGATGATGCTCGGCGCCAGCCTCGCGCTGGATGATTTCGGCACCGGCTATTCCTCGCTCGGCTATCTCTCGCGCAATCGGTTCAGCACCATCAAGATCGATCGCAGCTTCGTCGCCGGGGCGGCGCGGGGGCAGCGCGAGGGGCTGGCGCTTATGCGGGCGGTGGTGGCCATGGCGGAAAGCCTGGACATGGCGACGACGGCCGAAGGCGTGGAGACGGAGGCGGAGTTCGAGCTTGCCCGCACGCTCGGCATCCACAGGATACAGGGCTATTATTTCGGCCGCCCGATGCTGGCGGCGGACGCGCGCGCCCTGTTTGGCGATGCGAGCAGTCAGGTGGCCTGACGGATCAGCGCTCCGGCGCCTCCGCAAGGCGCCGCTCGATCGCGGCCCATAGCGTCCCGAACTGCCGCGCGGCCGGGCTTGCCGGCGCGAAGGCGCCCAGCGGCCGCCGGCGGATGCCCATCTGCTCGACGGCGCTTTCATAGGGAATGAACGGCCAGTCGGGATAATGTTCGAGCGCCGCGACGTGCAGCTTGCGGCGGCGATCGACCATGGAGAAGACCGGCAGGATCGGCGGATGCCTGCCGCCACGCTCGATCAGATGCGCCACCAGATCGTCGAGCGACTTGCGGGCGAGGGGCGAGGGCACCACCGGCACGATCAGCAGGTCCGCCGCATGGAGCACCTGCTCGCTGGTTTCCATCAACCCGGGCGGGCAATCGAGCAGGATGCGGTCATAGCTCTTGTCGAGCCTGTCGAGCAGCCGGGCGAGGCGCTTGCGCTTGCCCAGATCGAACAATTGCCGCTCCAGTCCGCGCAGCGAGGGATCGGCGGCGAGCAGGTCGAGGCGCGTGATCGGCGTCGGCTGGCAGAGCGTGTGCGGCTCGACATCGCGCGCGAAGACGGCGCGGGCCGCGTCGCGCTGCACGGCCGCCGGGTCCAGCAGCCAGCTGGCGGCCGCCTGCGGATCGAGATCCCACAACAGGGTGCGGCGCGCGGAGAGAGTGGCGGAGGCCCAGGCCAGGTTGACCGTGAAGGTGGATTTCCCCACCCCGCCCTTGAGGCTGTAGACCGCGATGGTGCGCATGCTGTGTTTGCCGGACATGACAGTTTCATGTCATCCCAGTGTGACAGCAGCAAGACGATGCGCGACGGCCCCGGCCCGACATGCGAGCGGGAGGCGGCAAAGCGGACGGTCAGTGCGTGTGCGGTGCGGCCGGTCCCGCGGGCGCTGCGGCCGCCGCGCCGTCGCCGGCCGGCGGCAGGGTCACGCCGGGCGCCGGCGCGAAGGGCCGGATGCCGAACTCGGGATAGACTTCGGCCGGATAATAGAATGTGCCGTCCTTCACCACCATGGCGATGTCGGTGAGCGCGTTCAGGTCCGCGGTCGGATCGCCGGGGATGAGGAAGAAGTCCGCATATTTGCCGCGCTCGATCGAGCCCAGCGACTGGTCCCGGCCCATATAGGCGGCAACCTCCAGCGTGTCGCGCCGCAGGATCTCGCCGGGCGTCATGCCGATCGCCACATAATTCTGGAGCTCGCGGTGGAGCGTGTAGGCGCCGCCCAGATCGGTGCCCGGCACGATGAAGATGCCGCGATCATGCATCATCTTCACCGTCGCGATGATCTTGCCATAGGCGGCGCGGAAGGCCGCATCGTCGCCGGCTGCCGAGGTGTCGAGCATCTGCTGCTTGAGCGCGCGCTGCTCGCTGACCGGCATATGGTCGTAATAGGCCAGGGCGATCGGGGCGATCTGGCCGTTGCGGCCGGTCAGCGCCAGCTCGTGGATCGTCACGGTCGGATCGATCGCGATATGCTTCCGGGTCATGAGGTCGAGCGTATGCTGGACGGGCGGGCTCGCCAGGTCGAGCGCGGGCAGGCGCTTGAGCGCGGTGATGCGCAGCAGCGTGCGCGTGTCCTCGCCCGGCTGAAGCACCCAGCCGAGCATCACCTGGTTGATATGGGTCAGCTCGTCATAGCCGGCGCCGATCATCGCGTCGGCATTGGTGAAGGCGGGGATATGCCCGGTGACCCGCATGCCGAGCCGGTGCGCCTCGGCGATCGTGGCCGGCACCCATTCAGGGTTCATGCTGTTGTAGATCTTGATCTGCCAATAGCCGCGCGCGGCATACCAGCGCACGGCGTCGATGGCCTGTTCCTGGCTGTCGACGACGATGCCGTTATTGGCATTGAACTGGCTGCGCCCCTCCAGGAAGCCGCTGCGCACCACGCGCGGCCCGGCGATCTCGCCGGCGTCCATGCGCGCCACCAGGGCATCGAGCACGGCATTGTCATTGCCCATGTCCCGCACGGTGGTGACGCCGGCGAGCAGGTTCAGCATGGCGCTGTCCTGACCCAGATGGGCGTGCATGTCGGTGAGGCCGGCGACCAGCGTGCCGCCCGCGCCGTCGATCCGCACCTCGCCCGGCGTGGCCGGACTGTCCAGCGGTTCGATCGCGGCGATGCGGCTGCCGTTGACGAGTACCGAGACCGGATCGGTCAGCGCCTTGGTCTGCGGATCGAACAGGCGCACATTGGCGATGCGCACCGGCCCCTCATAACGGTGCGCGAAACGCTGCTGCATGTCGACATAGCGCTGGGTGGAAAGCCGGGCGGCAATGCCACGCAGGCGCTCCTCCTCGCCTTCATAGCCCTTGCGCACCACCACGAAGTCCGGCGTCATGAAGGCGAAGAGCCGGCCCGCATCGTCGAGCAGCAGATAGCTCGGATTGAGGTCCACGCCCGAGAGCGTGTAGGTCGTCACCTGGATGGCGCCCGGTTCGCCGGTCACGGAGAGCGTGTCGCCACGCGCGAGGCGCAGCGTGCCGCCCGGCAGCGCCGGCATGGCGTGATCCGCATCCTTGAGCAGGGCATTGGCCTGCAGCCATAGCGCCCAGGGGCTGCCGCTCTGCGGGACGTAGAGGCCGGGTTCGGTGACGGTCGCGCTGCCCGATCCGGTCGAATCGGTCCAGCGCGCGCGGCGGCCGTTCAGGCTGAACCGCTCGTCGACGAGGCTGCCGAAGGATGTGTTGCCCCGCACCGTCCAGCTCGTGGGAATGCCGTTGGTGTCCACGCTGATCGTCTCGGCGATGGTCGGGCCGCGGCCGTTGTCCTTGTAATCGAAGTCGATACTGGTCCGCGCGCCCTGCGTGTCGGCGATCATATGGCCGACGGTCCTGCTGCCGAAGATGACCGAATAATTCTCGACCTCGGCATGGGCGGCATGGGGCAGCAGTGAAGCGGCGGCGAGCAGGCAGAGCGCCCGGGGCGACATGATGTTCATGGACCGGGAAGCTATGCGAAGCCTCCCGGCCTGGCAATCGCCAAGACGCGGGAGGCGCGCTTTCCTTTCAGCTTCTTCGGGCGCGTCTTTCAGTCGCCATGCCCATGGCCGGTCGTCAGGCCGGCGCCGAAGCCGTTGCCGCCCGCTTCGCCTTCCCACCAATAGGGCGCGCGGACCCGATTGCCGGTCACGACTTCGTTCATGGTGAGCGGATCGTAGAGCCGGCCGCCCAGCATCACGCGGTTGATCTTCTCGGTGTTGCGGATGTCGACCGTCGGGTCGGCATCGAGCACCACGAGATCCGCGAGCTTGCCGACCTCCAGCGAGCCCACATCCTTCTGATAGCCGAGCGATGTCGCGGCCATGATCGTGGCGGCGCGCAGCGCGTCGATCGGGCTCCAGCCGCCGCGCACGAAGCTCCACATCTCCCAATGCGCGCCAAGGCCGGCCTGCTGGCCATGCGCACCGATCGCGACCTGCACGCCGCGCGCCGCCAGCTTGCCGGCCTCGCGGGCGTTCTCGTCATCGACATAATCCTCCTCCGGCGCGATCTCGCGGCGCATATTCTCGGCGGCGAGCTGGGCCGGCGGGGCGTGGCGCGAGAGGATCGGCTGGCGCCACACATCGGTATGCGCGCGCCAATAGGGATCGCCGGCGGGGCCGCCATAGGTGACGACCAGCGTCGGCGTGTAGTTGACATTGGTCTGCGACCAGAGGCTCAGCACATCCTCGTAGAAGGTCTCGAGCGGGACATTATGCTCGACCGTCGCATTGCCGTCCTGGATGAGCGTGATGTCCATGGCGTAGAGCGAGCCGCCCTCGGGCACGACTTCCATATTCTCGGCCTGCCCGGCGGCGACGACCATCTGGCGCTGCTCGCGGCGCGGTTGGTTGTAGTTCTTGACGCTGAGCGCGCCCTGAGCGCGCAGGCGCCGCACATCCGCCAGCGCATCCTCATAGCTGTCGATCTGCGCATAGACGTCCGCCGCCCTGGCGCCGTAGATGATCTCGCCCGTGGAGAATGTGCGCGGCGCCAGGATGATGCCCGCGCGCTGCATCTCGCTGGCCGCGAACACCTCGGCCGCCGTCGTCGAGGGATCGTGGATGGTCGTCGTGCCCATGGCGAGATTGACGATCGCGGACCAGTTCTGCTGCGGGATGAGCAGGTCCTCGCCCTGCGGCCCATGCGCATGGGCATCCACGAAGCCGGGCACGATGGTCTTGCCGGCCATGTCGACGCGCGCCGCGCCGGCCGGCACCGGCGTGGAGGCGCGGGGGCCGATGGCGACGATCCGGTCGCCCCGAATCACGATCGTCGCATCGTCGATGATGGCGCCGTCCGCGCCGGCCATGGTGACGACGCGCGCGCCGACCAGCGCGACGGTGCCGGTGGGCTTGTCCGCCGTCACGTCCATCGCGAGCGAAACGCCTTGCCGGACGGTCTGGAAGGCCGGCGCATCCTTGTCCGGCGCTGCGCGGAACAGGCTCTGCGTCTGCGCCGTGTAGAGCGTTGGACCCAGCGACCAGTGCAGGCTCGCGCCGTCGTTGGACCAGTTGACGAAGTCGGCGCCGTCCGCGCTCACCCGCGTGATCGGCAGCGCCTTACCGTCCATATTGCTCTCGACATTCTGCGTGCCGGGCATCAGCGGCATGACGAATGCCTCGTAATTCTGCCGGAAAGCGACATAGCGGCCGTCCGGCGACACGGTATAGTCGACCACCAGCGCGCCATTGGCATGGACGCGCTTCTGCTGGCCGCCAAGATCGGTGCTGACGAGCTGGCGGCCTTCGCCTTCCGAGGCGACCATGAAGACCCGCTCATTGTCCGCGCCGAACTGGGGCATGAAGGCATCGGCAGCGATGCGGGAGGCGGCCCCGCCGCTCGCCGCCACCCGGTAGACGCCGGGGTCCTCGCCGCCGCGTCCGGCGGTCAGGCCGTAGCTGCCCCGCTTCTCGAAGACGATGGTCCGGCCGTCCGGAGAGAAGGCCGGACGCGCATAATGGCCGGGTGCGGCAGTGACGGTGCGGGCGGCGCCGCCCGACGCGGCGACGGTCTGCACGGCGCCCAGGCCGGCATCCGTCCAGCTCACGAAGGCGATGGTGCGTCCGTCGCGCGACCAGCTCGGCCAGAGCTGCATGGCGTCATCCTCCCCCCGCACCAGCCGGCGCGGCGCGCCACCCGCGACCGGCCGGATCCAGAGCTTGCCGAGCGATTCGAACACGACCTGCCGCCCGTCCGGCGACACGCTGGCCCAGCGGACCATGCGGGTCTGGAAATGATCGGGCGCGACGTCGATCTGCGGATGCACGGCATCGACGACCACGCGCGTGTCGTTGACGCGGAAGGGAATCTCCGTCGCATCCCCGCCCGTCGCGCCGATCCGGCGGATCTTGCCGCCGGCCCAGAAGAGGATCGCGCCGCTGTCCGGCGTCCAGGCCATGTTGGGATAGACGCCGGTGACGGCCCATGTCTCCTGCACGTCACGGTCGAGCGCGCCGTAGATCTGGCGCTCCTCGCCGGTGGCGAAGGTCCGCGTCCAGAGCGTCGAGCGCCCGTCCACGCGCCGCACGAAGGCGATGGACTTCCCATCGGGCGAGGGGGTGGGGCGCACCGCGCCGCCGACGCCGGAGACCACCGTGGAGACCTCCCCGGTGTCGAGGTCGTAGCGCTCGATGTTGAACAGGTCGGTATGGCTGTTCTGGGCGTAGATGAAGGTGTTGCCCGGCGTCACGTTGCGCACATAATAGAGCGCCTTGCCGTCCGGCGCGTAGATCGGCTCGCCGAGTTCCTTCTGGAGCTGCTCGTTGGCGCGCTTGACGAGCTGGACGCCGCCGCCGCCCGAGACATGGTAGAGCCACACCTCGCCGGTGCCGAGCGAGCGCTGGGTGGTGAAATGCTTCTTGGCGATGATGAAGCGGCCGTCCGGGCTCCAGCTCGGCTGGTTGAGCAGGCGGAAATCCTCGTTGGTGAGCTGGCGCTTGTCGCTGCCGTCGACATTCATGATCCAGATATTGTCGCCGCCGCCGCGATCGGACGTGAAGGCGATGCGTCGGCCGTCCGGCGAGAAGCGCGGCTGCTGCTCATAGGCCAGCCCCTCGGCGATGCGCGTGGGCGTGCCGCCGGCGATCGGCATGGTGTAGATGTCGCCGAGCAGGTCGAACGCGATCGTCCGCCCGTCCGGCGAGACGTCGATGTTCATCCAGCTGCCATTGTCGACATTGATCGGCACCTCGCGCGTGGTGAGGCCGCGCGGGGCGTTCACGTCCCATTTCGCCTCCGCCGCGTTGCCGGTCTGCGCATGAACCGCACCGGCCGCCAGCCAGGACGCAATGACCGCCGTCACGAAATATCTCATGCTTGCCCCCTCATCGGTTGATGCCGCCTTGTGACAGGCAAAGCGGCGGTCGGTCAAATCACGCTGGTCCGCGATCGGCTCTTGTCAGACGCATCGCTCCCGCGCCACAAGGCAGGCCTCGCGACAGGGGAGGATGTGTGTGACGCAATGGCAGATACCGGCGCTGGTGATGGTGATCGGCTATCTTCTGGGATCGATCCCGTTCGGCCTGCTGCTCACGCGCATGGCGGGCGCGGGCGATCTGCGGGCGATCGGCTCGGGCAATATCGGCGCCACCAATGTACTGCGCACCGGCCGCAAGGGGCTGGCGGTGGCGACCCTGCTGCTGGATGGCGCCAAGGGCGCGCTGGCGGTGTGGATCGGCAGCCGCGTCCTGCCCGAGAGCGGCGGCGCGGCGCTGTGCGGCCTGCTCGCCTTCATCGGCCACTGCTATCCGGTCTGGCTGCGCTTCCGGGGCGGGAAGGGCGTGGCGACGATGCTGGGCGTCTCGCTCGCGCTGTCCTGGATCATCGGGCTGGTCTTCGCGATCGTCTGGCTGGGCGCGCTGGCGCTCTCCCGCATGTCCTCGGTGGGTGGCCTCGCCGCCGCGATCAGCGCGCCGCTGGCGGCGTGGGCGACCGGCCGCGCCGATCTGCTGATGCCGCTCGCCGCCATGGCGGTGCTGCTGGTCTGGCGGCATCGGCCCAATATCGCCCGGCTGCTCAAGGGGCAGGAGCCGCGCGTGGGATCGTCCGGCAAGGCATGACCGGCCTCGACGAGGAACGGCGGGACAAGCTGCGGCTGATCCGCACGCCGCATGTCGGCCCGGTGGCCTATCGGCAATTGCTCGCCCGCTTCGGCACGGCCGGGCGCGCGCTCGAGGCGCTGCCCGATCTCGCGGCGCGGGGTGGCGGGCGCAGCTTCCGCCCTGCCGACGGCCGCGCTGTGGGCGTCGAGATCGAGCGGGTCGGCCGGCTCGGCGCGCGCTACTGCTTCCTGGGCGATGCGGATTATCCGCCCTTGCTCGCGCAGGCGCCCGGCTCGCCCGTCGCGCTCATCATGCGCGGCACGCTCGATCCGGCGGCGCGGCGCTGCGTCGCCATCGTCGGCGCGCGCAACGCCTCGGCGGCCGCATGCCGGTTCGCGCGTGAGCTGGCGCATGATCTTGCCCGCGCCGGTGTCGTGGTCGTCTCCGGACTGGCGCGGGGGATCGATACCGCGGCGCATCTGGGGGCGGGCGCATCGGCCAGCGTCGCGGTCATCGGGTGCGGCATAGACGTCATATTCCCGCCCGAGAACGGCGCGTTGCAGGAGGCTGTCGCGACGGACGGCCTGCTGGTGACGGAGTTGCCGCCCGGCGCCGAGCCGCTGGCCCGGCATTTCCCGGCGCGCAATCGCATCATCGCCTGGATGGGCCTGGGCACGGTGGTGGTGGAGGCCGCGCCGCGCTCCGGATCGCTGCTGACCGCGCGGCTGGCGGGCGAGGAGGGGCGCGACGTGATGGCGGTGCCCGGCTTCCCCGCCGACCCGCGCGCGCATGGCTGCAATGCGCTGATTCGCGATGGCGCGACGCTCGTGCAGAGCGCGCAGGATGTGCTGGAGACCATCGGCACCATCGATCCGCGTGCGCTGCGCGCGCCGGCCAGCGCCTTCGCGGCCGAACCGCCTGCCGATCTGGGCGAAGCCGAGCGCCGGCGTGTCGCGGGGCTGCTCGGCCTCAGCCCGGTGCCGGTCGACGAATTGATCCGGCAGAGCGGCCTGCCCGCCGCGCTGGTGCAGACCGCGCTGCTCGAAATCGAGATTGCGGGCCGCTTGCAAAGACATGCCGGCGGGCGGGTCAGCCTCGCATGAGCAGGCCAATTCACGGGTCGTTCACGCGCCGCCGGTGATTCTGTCTCATCGCTGGAGTGGGAGTGTGGGATGTCGCTTAGATCAACAGTGAGCCTGATGGCCATGACGTCGCTGGTCGCGATCGCGCCGCCGAGCGCGGTGGCCAAGCCGGGCGGCGGTCCGGCGGTGCGCTATCAGACCGGCTTCTGCGCCGGTGCGCCGGCCTTGCCGGACCTGGGCGCCGAGCGCGCGTGGAACGGCAATCAGCAATCCCATCGGGACCGGATCACGGTGAGCGCGCACCGGACGGGTGAGGCAATGGCGATGGGCGCTCCGCCGCCACCACCGCCGCCGCCGCCGCCAGCACCGCCTCCTCCGCCACCCCCTGCCGCCGGGGCGGATGCGGGCGCAGCGGAGCGCGCCGCGCCCATTCCGGGCGGCGGTTACGCACCGGATACGGCCGAGAGCGCGCGGATCGCGCCGTCCCCGCCGAAGCGGCCCGGACCGGCGCCGCAGGCCGGCATCCTCACGGCCGGCGAGCATGACGACCTGCTCAATCCCGAGCTATATGCCCGCTATGTCCGCACATCGAACCTCGGCCAGTCGATCCCCGACCTGCCCGCGCTCGACACGCGCGCCGTGCTCACCGTGGACGTGAAGGACAGTTCCGGGCGGCCGATGCCGTTCGCGCAGGTGCGCCTGACCTGCAGCGACGGCAACAGCCTGACCGTCTCCACGCTGGCCGATGGCCGCGCGCTGTTCTTCCCCGGCGTCGATCGGCTGAGCCCATCGGTCCGGGTGAGCGCCAGCGCGGGCGGCCGCTCGCTCGGCGCCGAGCGCACGGTGCAGATCGCGCCCGATAGCGGCGGCCAGCAAGTGACGATCACCGCCAATGTCGCCGCGCAGGCGCCGCGCAAGCTCGATCTCATGCTGGTCGTCGACACGACCGGCAGCATGTCCGACGAGCTGCGGTTCCTCCAGGCGGAGCTGCGCTCTGTCGTCACGGCGCTGGTCCGCCGCCATTCGGACCTGGATGTGCGCGTCGGCTTCGTCTTCTACCGCGACGAGGGGGATGATTATGTCACTCATACGGTGGGATTCGATGGCCGCATGGAGCGCATCCAGAGCGCGCTCGAGCAGCAATATGCGGCTGGTGGCGGCGATTATCCCGAGGCGATGGATCAGGCGCTGATCCGCGCGGTCGGCCAGTCCTGGCGGCCGGATGCGGTGAAGTCCCTGCTGCTGGTCGCCGATGCGCCGCCGCATGACGAGCAGATGGGCCGTGCCTGGGACGCGGCGCGGGTGGCGCGGGAGAAGCGCATCCAGATCACGCCGGTCGCCGCATCGGGCGTGGCGGACACGGCGGAATATGCCATGCGGGCGATGGCCGCGCTCACCCAGTCGCGCTACCTGTTCCTCACGGACGATAGCGGCGTCGGCAATGCCCATGCCGCCCCGGCGGTCGATTGCTATCTGGTGACTCGCCTGGACGCATTGCTGCGCCGGGTGCTGGACAGCCAGATCAGCGGCCGCCGGATCGAGCCCGAGCAGAGCGAGATCATCCGCGCGGTGGGCGATTATGATGCGGGGCGCTGCGTCCTGCCGCGAGACTTCGCGCGGAATTGACGGCGTTTCATCCGACAACCAGTGCTTGACGAGCCGCCGCACCGGTCTCCACTCTCGCGCGTACACGCAAAAGCAGCTAGCGGAGCCATATGCAGCTCGTCATCGTCGAATCGCCCGCCAAGGCGAAAACCATCGAAAAATATCTCGGGGGCGATTATCGCGTCCTCGCCTCCTACGGCCATGTCCGCGACCTGCCGCCCAAGGACGGATCGGTGAACCCCGACGATGGCTTTGCCATGGCGTGGGAGAATTATGGCGACAAGGCCAAGCAGCTCAAGGCGATCACGGACGAGGCGAAGAAGGCCGACCGGCTGATCCTGGCCACCGACCCCGATCGCGAGGGCGAGGCGATCAGCTGGCATGTGCAGGAAGTGCTGCGCCAGAAGAAGGCGCTGCCCAGGGAGGTCGAGCGAGTCACCTTCAACGCCATCACCAAGGCGACGATCACCGAGGCGATGAAGCATCCGCGCGCGCTCGATACGGACCTGATCGATGCCTATCGCGCCCGCCGCGCGCTGGATTATCTGGTCGGCTTCACGCTCTCGCCGGTGCTCTGGCGCAAGCTGCCGGGCGCCAAGTCGGCCGGCCGCGTCCAGTCCGTGGCGCTGCGCCTGATCGTGGACCGCGAGCGGGAGATCGAGGCGTTCGTCCCGCAGGATTACTGGTCCGTCACGGCCGATCTGGAACAGGGCGGCCAGGGCTTCGAGGCGCGGCTGGTGCGCTGGCGCGGCGAGAAGCTTGAGCGGCTGTCGATCGGCAAGGAAGGCGATGCGCTCGCCGCCAAGGCCGATGTCGAGGCCGGGCGCTTTACCGTGTCCTCGGTCGAGACCAAGCCGGCCACGCGCAATCCGCCGCCGCCCTTCACCACCTCCACCCTGCAGCAGGAAGCGGCGCGCAAGCTCGGCCTCTCGGCCAGCGAGACGATGCGCATCGCCCAGCAGCTCTACGAGGATGGCGCGATCACCTATATGCGCACGGACGGCGTGCAGATGGATTCGAGCGCCATCTCCGCGGCCCGCAGCGCGATCGCCAACCGCTATGACGCGGGCTATCTGCCGGACAAGCCGCGCATCTACCAGACCAAGGCCAAGAATGCGCAGGAGGCTCACGAGGCCATCCGACCGACCGATTTCGCCCGCGATTCGGTGGGCTCGGGCGTTCATGCCCGGCTCTATGACCTTGTCTTCAAGCGCGCGCTCGCCAGCCAGATGGCCTCGGCGCGGATGGAGCGCACCGTCATCGAACTCACCGACGGCACCGGCCAGCACATGCTGCGCGCAAACGGGCAGGTGGTGCTGTTCCCCGGCTTCCTCGCGCTCTACGAGGAAGGGCGCGACGATCCCGATCGCGGCGCCGGCAAGACGGGTTCCGCCGATGCCGATGACGGGGAAGGCAAGCTGCTCCCGGCGCTCAAGGCCGGCGACCAGCCCGCCAAGAAGGGCGTGCGCGCGGACAAGCACACCACCCAGCCGCCGCCGCGCTACAGCGAGGCCAGCCTGGTCAAGCGGCTGGAGGAACTGGGCATCGGCCGTCCGTCGACCTATGCCTCCACGCTCCAGACGCTCAAGGACCGCGACTATGTGCGCACCGAGAAGAACCGCTTCTTCGCCGAGGAGAGCGGGCGGCTGGTGACGGCGTTCCTGGAGCGCTTCTTCGAGCGCTATGTCTCCTATGATTTTACCGCCGAGCTTGAGGACGAGCTGGACGACATCTCCGGCGGCCGCGCCCAGTGGCAGGACGTGCTCGAAGCGTTCTGGCGCGATTTCAAGCCCAAGACCGTCGAGATCATGGACCAGAAGCCGTCCGAGATCACGGCGGCGCTGGACGAGTTCCTCGCGCCCATGCTGTTCCCGGAGAAGGCGGACGGCAGCGATCCGCGCCTGTGCCCGCTCTGCCAGAGCGGCCGGCTGTCGCTGCGCGGCGGGCGCTACGGCGCCTTCATCGCCTGCGCCAATTATCCGGAGTGCAAATATACCCGCAAGTTCGGTCAGCCGGGCGGAGCGGGGGAGGGCGCCGACACCGGGCCCGAAGCGCTGGGCGCGCACCCCGAGACGGGCGAGCCGATCCATCGCAAGTCCGGCCGCTTCGGTCCCTATATCGAGATGGGCACGGGCAAGGAGGCCAAGCGCGCCTCGATCCCCAAGGACCTGCCCAATGGCGAACTGACGCTCGACTGGGCGGTCAAGCTGCTGTCCCTGCCGCGCACGATCGGCGAGCATCCCGAGACGGGCAAGCCGATCACCGCCAGCATCGGCCGCTTCGGCCCCTATCTTGCGCATGACGGCAAATATGCGCGGCTCGGCGCGACGGCGGACGTGTTCGAGACCGGCATGAACGCGGCGGTCGCCAAGCTGGCGGACGCGGCCAATCGCGGCGGCGCGCGCAAGGGCGCCGAGCCGCTCAGGATATTGGGCGCCCATCCGCGCACCGAGGCCGAGATCAAGCTGATGGCCGGGCGCTACGGACCCTATGTGACCGACGGCACGACCAATGCGACGCTGCCCAAGACCATCGAGCCGGACGCGCTGACGCTGGAGGAAGCCGCCCAGCTCATCGATGCGCGCGCGGCCGCCGCGCCGGCCAAGGGACGCAAGGGCAAGGCCAAGCCCAAGGCAAAGGCTGCACCCAAGGCGAAAGCAGCGCCCAAGGCGAAGGCAGCGCCCAAGGCAAAGGCAGCGCCCAAGGCGAAGGCCGCACCCAGGAAGGCGGCCGGAACCAAGGCCGCGCCCAGGACGGCAAAGGCCAAGGCGGTGAAGGCGGAGGCATAGCATAGGCCTCGCGGGCGGGGCGGGACGAGACGTTGGAAAGACAAACTGTCGCGACCCTTAGGAGATTTTTGATGCGGTGCAGCTAGCTCTCGGGCTACAGGCCAGCGCATTCTTCGCGCAATTCTGCCGGCCGGACTCTTTTTCAGGACGTTGCATGACTCGAATACTCACGCATCTGGAGCGGCTGGAAGCCGAGAGCATCCACATCATGCGCGAGGTCGTCGCCGAGGCGGAAAAGCCGGTGATGCTCTATTCGGTCGGCAAGGATTCGGCCGTGATGCTGCATCTCGCGCGCAAGGCCTTCTATCCCTCGCCGCCGCCTTTCCCGCTGCTCCATGTCGATACGACCTGGAAGTTCAAGGCGATGTACGAGCTGCGCGACCGGATGGCGACGGAGAGCGGCATGGACCTGCTCGTCTATCAGAATCCGGAGGCGAAGGAGCGGGGCATCAATCCGTTCGACCATGGCCCGCTGCATACGGACATGTGGAAGACCGAAGGCCTCAAGCAGGCGCTCAACCTCCATGGCTTCGACGTCGCCTTCGGCGGTGCGCGGCGCGACGAGGAGAAGAGTCGCGCCAAGGAGCGCATCTTCTCCTTCCGCACGGCCAGCCATGGCTGGGACCCCAAGAACCAGCGTCCCGAGCTGTGGAACCTCTACAATGCCCGCAAGAGCAAGGGGGAGAGCATCCGGGTCTTTCCGATCAGCAACTGGACCGAGCTGGACATCTGGCAATATATCCAGCTCCACGACGTGCCGATCGTGCCGCTCTATTTCGCGCGGAAACGCCCGACGGTCGAGCGCGACGGCATGCTGCTGATGGTCGATGACGAGCGCTTTCCGCTGCGGGACGGGGAGGAGCCGGTGATGCGCTCCATCCGCTTCCGCACGCTGGGCTGCTACCCGCTGACCGGCGCGGTCGAGAGCGAGGCGAGCACGCTCTCGCAAGTCATCCAGGAAATGCTGCTGACCACCACCAGCGAGCGGCAGGGCCGGGTGATCGACAAGGATGGCGGGGACGCCAGCATGGAAAAGAAGAAGCAGGAAGGGTATTTCTGATGGCCGACCCTGTCGAAACGGCACCGGTTTACCAGACCGACGCTCTCATCGCCGAGGACATCGACGCCTATCTCGAGCAGCATCAGCACAAGAGCCTGCTGCGCTTCATCACCTGCGGCAGCGTGGATGACGGCAAGTCCACGCTGATCGGCCGGCTGCTCTACGATTCGAAGATGATCTTCGAGGACCAGCTCGCGGCGCTGGAGGCGGACAGCAAGCGGGTCGGCACGCAGGGGCAGGAGATCGACTTCGCGCTGCTCGTCGACGGCCTCGCCGCCGAGCGCGAACAGGGCATCACCATCGATGTCGCCTATCGCTTCTTCACCACCGAGAAGCGCAAGTTCATCGTCGCCGATACGCCGGGCCACGAGCAATATACGCGCAACATGGTGACGGGCGCATCCGCCGCCGACCTCGCCGTCATCCTGATCGACGCGCGCAAGGGCGTGCTCACGCAGACGCGGCGGCACAGCTTCCTGGCGCATCTCATCGGCATCCGGAACATCGTGCTGGCGGTCAACAAGATGGACCTGGTCGACTATAGCCAGGATATTTTCGACACGATCGTGCGCGAATATGCCGATTTCGCCGCGAGCATCGGCATCGAGCGCTATGTCGCCATGCCGATCTCCGGCTTCAAGGGCGACAATATCACCGGCCCCTCCGCCAACACGCCATGGTATGCCGGCCCGTCGCTGATCGAGCATCTGGAGACCGTCGAGGTCGACAGCAATGCCGATCAGGGCAAGCCGTTCCGCCTGCCGGTGCAGTGGGTGAACCGGCCCAATCTGGATTTCCGGGGCTTCTCCGGCCAGATCGCGAGCGGCACGGTGAAGCCGGGAGACGCGATCCGCGTGCTCCCCTCGGGCAAGACCAGCACGGTCAGCCGGATCGTGACGCTGGAAGGCGACCTCGACGAAGCGGTGACCGGCCAGTCGGTGACGCTCTGCCTGGCCGACGAGATCGATTGCTCGCGCGGCGGCGTCATCGCGGCGGCGGACAGCCCGCCCGAAGTGGCCGACCAGTTCGAGGCGACGATCGTCTGGATGTCCGACGATGCGCTCATTCCGGGCCGGGCCTATTGGCTCAAGCTGGGCACGCAACTCGTCTCGGCGACGGTCCACGCGCCGAAATATGAGATCAACGTCAACACGATGGAGCATCTGGCGGCCAAGACGCTGGACCTCAACGCCATCGGCATCGCCGAGATCGCGACCGATAAGCCGATCGTGTTCGAGCCCTATGCGGACAATCGCGCGCTGGGCGGCTTCATCCTGATCGACAAGATCACCAATGCCACGGTGGCCGCCGGGATGCTGCATTTCTCGCTGCGGCGCGCGCAGAATGTCCATTGGCAGGCGGTCGACATCACCCGCGACATGCATGCCGGGCTCAAGAACCAGAAGGCCGGCGTGCTCTGGTTCACCGGCCTGTCCGGCTCGGGCAAGTCGACCATCGCCAATCTGGTCGAGAAGAAGCTGCACCGGATGAACCGGCACACCTTCCTGCTCGACGGGGACAATGTCCGCCACGGCCTCAACAAGGATCTGGGCTTCACCGAGGCGGACCGCATCGAGAATATCCGCCGCGTGGGCGAGGTCGCGCGGCTGATGACCGATGCCGGCCTCATCGTCATCACCGCCTTCATCTCGCCCTTCCGCGCGGAGCGGGAGATGGTGCGCGCGATGATCCCGGATGGCGAGTTCATCGAGGTCTTCATCGACACGCCGCTGGCCGAGGCCGAGAAGCGCGACGTCAAGGGCCTCTACAAGAAGGCGCGGGCCGGCGAGCTCAAGAACTTCACCGGCATCGACAGCCCCTATGAGGCGCCGGCGACGCCGGAAGTGCGCATCGACACCGCTACCATGTCGCCCGAGCAGGCGGCCGACGAAGTCATCGAAAGGCTGCTTGGATGGCATTGAACGACGGCGATCTCGCCGCGCATCTCGCCGATGTGGCGGGCAAGCTGCTGCTCGACGTGCGCGCCTCGCGCCTGTTCGAGGGCAAGGCGCTCGGCAAGGCCGGCGACCAGACCGCCAATGCCTTTCTCTGCCACGCCATCCAGGCGCAGCGGCCTGATGACGGCCTGCTCTCCGAGGAGGCCAAGGATACGCCGGAGCGTCTCGAAAAGTCGCGCGTGTGGATCATCGATCCGGTCGACGGCACGCGCGAATATGGCGAGGAGCGCGCCGACTGGGCCGTGCATATCGCGCTGGCAATCGATGGCGTGCCCATGCTCGGCGCGGTGGCGCTGCCGGGGCTCGATCTGGTGATCCGGTCCGACCGGCCGCTGGCGGTGCCGCCCGCGCCGCAGCGGCTGCGCATGGTCGTCAGCCGCACGCGGCCCGCCGCAGAGGCGGTCGCGGTGGCCGATGCGCTCGGGGCCGATCTGGTGCCCATGGGCTCGGCCGGCGCCAAGGCGATGGCCGTGATCCGGGGCGAGGCGGACATCTACCTGCATTCCGGCGGGCAATATGAGTGGGACAGCTGCGCCCCGGTCGCGGTCGCGGCCGCGCATGGCCTGCACTGCTCGCGCATCGACGGCACGCCGCTTCTCTACAACCGGCGCGACGTCTACATGCCGGACCTGCTGATCTGCCGGCAGGAGCATGCCGGGCGCGTGCTTGATCTGGTGGCGGGAATGGCGGCCTGATCCTGCCCGTTCGGTAGAGGCTTGCTACGCCGCGGCCTCGCTCACCAGCCGCTTGCGCCATGTGCCGCGCCGGAACCACCAGAGGCACAGGAGGGTCGCGCCGGCATTGGCGATCGGATAGCTCCACCAGATGCCGGTCAGCCCCAGCGGCGTGGCGAGCGCGAGAAACAGCGCGGAGGGCATCTGGAATGCCCATTGCATGATGATCGAGATCGTCATCGACTGGCGCGTGCTGCCCGCGCCCCGGAAGGCGCCGAGCAGGGCCTGGGGCAGGGTGAGCACGCCCAGGAACGGGAAATAGATATAGGCGAAGACGCTGGCCCGCGCGACGACATCCGGGTCGTTCGGCGCGAGCGCGGTCATGATCGCGGGGACGAAGGGCAGGTGCGCCAGGCCGATCGCGGTCATGCCCAGCAGGCCGAGCCCGGCCGAGAGGCGCGCGGCCTGCTGCGCGCGGTCGGTGAGGCCGGCGCCGATATTCTGGCCGACCACGGCGGCCGTGGCGATCGACAGGCCGATCATGGGCGTGAACCAGAAGAACAGCGGGCGCGTGCCCACGCCATAGGCGGCGAGCCCGAGCGTGCCGAAGCTGGCCGCCAGCGCCATGAGCAGCAGCGAGCTGAATGTGCGGATGGCCTGCTCGATGGAGGCCGGCACGCCGAGCGCGCTGGCGAGGCGGATATGGCGCCAGTCCGGCACGAAATGCCGCCAGCGCAGATGCAGGGCGCTGTGGCCGGCCAGCATGTGGCGCAGCACGATCAGCAGCGCGGCGATCTGGACGATCACCGTCGCCAGCGCCGCGCCGCTGACGCCCATGGCCGGGATCGGCCCGAAGCCGAAGATGAGCAGCGGATCGAGCGCGGCATTGGCCAGGATGCTGGCGATCTGCACGCGCATGGCGAAGCGCACCTCGCCGACCGCCTGCAGCATAGCCTGCATGGCCATGAAGCCGAACATGGGGATCATGCCGACATAGCGGACATGGAGATAATCGGCCGCGAGATCGTGGATGGCGGGCTCCACGCCGATCAGGCGCAGCAGCGGGCCGACCGCGCTGGCGCCGGCCAGGGTGAAGCCGCCGGCCATCAGCGCGACCATGAGCAGCGTCTGCGCGGCGACATGATCGAGCGCCTCGAACCGCCGGGCGCCGGCATTCTGCGCGATGAGGACGGCGCCGGCCGTGGCGAGGCCCGAGCCCAGCGAGATGAGCACGGAAAACAGCGGTCCGCTCGCCGCGACGGCGGCGATGGCCTGTTCACCCAGCCGCCCGACCCAGAAGGCGTTGACGATATCGTAGCTCGCCTGGACGAGATTGGTGATCGTGATGGGCAATGCGACGCGCAGCAGGACGCGCAGGAGCGGACCTTCCGTCATCGTCATGCCCGGTTTTCGATCCGCCATGGCCTCGTCCCCCAGTCGCGCTCGCGCATCCGTTAGAGGCTGTCCGTTCCGGATGAAACCATGTTGTGCGCCTGTCTGCGCAGGCGCACCGCCATTCGGACAGGCTCAACGAAAGGGGCGGGCGGCTCCTGTCTGCCCCTGCGCGGTGATGGCGCTCAGCGGCCTTTCCAGCTGGGCGCGCGCTTCTCGATGAAGGCGGCCATGCCTTCGGCCTTGTCGTCCGTTGAGGCCAGGAGCTGGAACAGGCGGCGTTCGCTCACAAGGCCATTGGCGAGGCTGGTCTCGAAGGCGAGGTTGACCAGCTCCTTGTTCACCATGGCGGCGATGGGCGGCATGGCGGCGATCGCCTGCGCCGCCTTGAGCGCTTCGTCGAGCAGGTCGGCGGCGGGCACGACGCGGGCGACGAGGCCGGCGCGCTCGGCCTCGGCGGCATCCATGCGGCGGCCGGTGAGGCACATGTCCATGGCCTTTGCCTTGCCGATCGCGCGGGTGAGGCGCTGCGATCCGCCCATGCCGGGCGCGACGCCTAGCGTGATCTCGGGCTGGCCGAACTTCGCCGTATCGGCCGCGATGATGAAGTCCGCCATCATGGCCAGCTCGCACCCGCCACCGAGCGCGAAGCCGGCGACGGCGGCGATCCACGGCTTGCGCGTGGCGCAGACCCGCGTCGACCATTGCGAATAGAGATCGGCCAGATACATGTCCGCGCCGGACTTGTCGGCCATCTCCTTGATGTCCGCGCCGGCGGCGAAGGCCTTCTCGCTGCCGGTGACGACGAGGCAATGCTGGCTCTCGTCCGCGTCATAGGCGGCCAGCACGGCGGTGAGGTCGGCCAGCACCTGGCTGTTGAGCGCGTTCAGCGCCTGCGGGCGGTTGAGCGTCACCAGCGTGACGGCGCCGCGCTGCTCCACAAGGATGGTCTCATAGCTCATGATCGTGGCTCCTCTGCGCTGTCGGCTTGCGATAACGCAATCGTCACTGGCCGTCACCCCGGCGCGGGCCGGGATGACGGGTGACGGCTAGGGCGGATCGACATTCAGCGTCGGATTTACAAACCCGCGTCATGCTGAACTTGTTTCAGCATCCATTGCCCCTTTGAGACCTGAACTTGAAGGCAGGATGGATGCTGAAACAAGTTCAGCATGACGGAGAATAGGAATAGCGGGGCGGCCTGCTATTCCAGAAACTTGAATGTCGATACGGCTAGAGGATATATTTGCTGAGGTCGGTGTTCTTCGCGATGTCGGAAAGCTGGCGCTCGACATAGGCCGCGTCGATCAGGATCGTCTCGCCCGCGCGGCTGTCCGCCTCGAAGCTGACGTCCTCGAGCAGCTTCTCCATCACCGTCTGGAGCCGGCGCGCGCCGATATTCTCGACCTGTTCGTTGACGCTCGCGGCGATCCTGGCGATCGCGCGGATGCCGTCCGGCTCCAGCTTGATCGTCACGCCCTCGGTCGCCAGCAGCGCGCCATATTGCTCGGGCAGCGATGCCTTGGTGTCCGAGAGGATCGAGACGAAATCCTCCTCGGTCAGGCCCTTCAATTCCACGCGGATCGGCAGGCGGCCCTGGAGTTCGGGCAGCAGGTCGCTCGGCTTGGCGACGTGGAAGGCGCCGCTCGCGATGAACAGGATATGGTCGGTCTTGAGCGGGCCATATTTGGTGGCGACCGTGGTGCCCTCGATCAGCGGCAGCAGGTCGCGCTGCACCCCCTCGCGGCTCACCGAGCCGCCGCGCACGTCGCTGACCGCGATCTTGTCGATCTCGTCCAGGAACACGATGCCGTTCTGCTCGGCGGACTGGATCGCGGCGCGCGCCACATCGTCCTGATCGAGTCTTTTGTCCTGCTCCTCCTCGACCAGCTTGTCCCATGCCTCGGCGACGCGCATCTTGCGGCGCTTGCGCTGCTGCTGGCCGAGCGCCTTGGACATCATGTCGGAGAGGTTTATCATGCCGACCTGGCCGCCCATGCCGGGGATCTCCATCGGCATGGCGGGGCTGTCGGCCACGTCGATCTCGACCTCGACATCGTTCATCTGGTCGTTTTCGATGCGCTGGCGGAAGGAGAGGCGCGTGGCCTCGCTGGCTTCCTTGCCGGTGAGCGCATCGAGCAGGCGGTTCATGGCCGCCTCGGACGCGGCCTCGCGCACGGCCTCGCGCCGCCGGTCCCGCTCCAGGCGCACGGCCTCCTCGACCAGATCGCGCACGATCTGCTCGACGTCGCGGCCGACATAGCCGACCTCGGTGAACTTGGTCGCCTCCACCTTGATGAACGGCGCGTCGGCGAGCCTGGCGAGGCGCCGGCTGATCTCGGTCTTGCCGCAGCCGGTGGGGCCGATCATCAGGATGTTCTTGGGCGTCACTTCGTCGCGCAGGTCGGCGGAGAGGCGCTGGCGGCGCCAGCGGTTGCGCAGCGCCACCGCGACCGCGCGCTTGGCCTCGGCCTGGCCGATGATGTGCGCATCGAGCGCGGCGACGATGGCTTTGGGGGTGAGATTGTCGTTCATGGGCTTCTCTATGCTATGTCTTGTCATCCCCGTGCGGCGGACGACGGCCAGCGGCCGCGATGGCGCGCTGAGGGAAGGTCAGGTGGCGCTGTCGAGCGTCTCGATCGTCACATTGTCGTTGGTGTAGACGCAGATCTCGGCGGCGATCTTCATCGCCTTGCGCGCGAGCGTCTCGGCATCCGCCTCATAATCCTTGAGCGCGCGGGCGGCGGAGAGGGCGTAATTGCCGCCCGATCCGATCGCCGCGATGCCCTCGATCGGCTCCAGCACATCGCCATTGCCGGTGAGGATCAGCGTCGTCTCCTTGTCGGCGACGATCATCATCGCCTCCAGATTACGCAGATATTTGTCGGTCCGCCAGTCCTTGGCGAGCTCGACGGCGGCGCGCATGAGCTGGCCGCCATGCCGCTCCAGCTTGGCCTCCAGCCGCTCGAACAGCGTGAAGGCGTCGGCCGTGGCGCCGGCGAACCCGCCGATGACGCTGCCGTCATGCAGCCGGCGGACCTTGCGGGCATTGGGTTTCATGACCGTCTGCCCCATCGAGACCTGCCCATCGCCGATGACGATGACCTTGCCCGAGGATCTGACGGAGAGGATGGTGGTGCCGTGCCAAACGGGCATCTGGCTGGATCGTTCACTGGACATGGACGCGCATATGGTTAGCTCAAACGGGGAGTGCAATGCCATGACTCGCGGCTTCGAGGCGGGCTCGGCAAAAGAAGGGGGCAGCATGATCGCACGATGGACGCGCGCAGCCGGAGGCATGGCCGCCATTCTCGCGCTGGCGAGCCCGGCGCAGGCCGGCATATTCGGCGATTCGCTGGCACGGTGCATCGTCACCGCGGCGCGCGATGACGACCGCACGGCGATCATGCAGTGGCTCTTCTCCGCCATGGCCGCCAATCCGCAGATCGCGCCGATGGCGAATGTCACGCCGGAGCGGCGCGAGGCGTTGACGCGCCAGTTCGCACAGATCAGCGAGCGGCTGCTGATGGAGGATTGCCGGGCCGAATCCGTTCAGGCGATCCGGAATGAAGGGCTCGGCGTGGTCGAATCGGTCTTCCGCGTCCTGGGCGAAGTCGCCATGCGCGGCCTGATGGCGGACCCGGCCACGGCGCAGGCCGTTGCGGGGGCGGATGAGTTTTCGGACCGGGAAAAATGGGCCGATCTGGCGAAGGAAGCCGGCGTGACCCTTCCGCGGCAGCCCTGATCCGGCGGAGTGCGCAGCGGCGGGGATGACAGCGCGCGCGCGAATACATATGGGCGGATCATGCAATCGATCGATCCCAACGCGCCGCTCCGCCCCCTCCCGTTCATCATCTTCAGCTCGCGCTGGCTCCAGCTGCCGCTGTATCTCGGCCTCATCGTGGCGCAGTGCGTCTATGTCTTCCTGTTCATCAAGGAACTGGCGCATCTCGTCCGCCATGCCTTCGATTTCTCCGAGCAGCAGATCATGCTGGTCGTGCTCGGGCTCATCGATGTGGTGATGATCTCCAACCTGCTCATCATGGTGATCGTCGGCGGTTATGAGACCTTCGTCTCCCGCCTTGGATTGAACGGCCATCGCGACCAGCCCGAATGGCTCAGCCATGTCAATGCCGGCATCCTGAAGGTCAAGCTCGCCATGGCGATCATCGGCATCTCGTCGATCCACCTGCTGCGCACCTTCATCGAGGCCGGCGCGATGGGCACGCCGACCGGGCGCGTCACCGAGACCGGCGTGATGTGGCAGACGATCATCCACGGCATGTTCATCGTCTCGGCCATCGGCATCGCCCATGTCGACCGGATGACGCTGCAAAAGCATTGAAGCCGCGCATCAGGTCAGCAACGACTTGACAGCGAAGCGCTCTCTCGCCAAAGGCCTCGCTCCCGCGTGGAAGCGCCGGGCGCGTAGCTCAGTGGTAGAGCACACCCTTCACACGGGTGGGGTCGCAAGTTCAATCCTTGCCGCGCCCACCACTTTTCTAGCCTTATTTCAACGGGTTAGGGGAGTGGTCCGACCTTCGGACGGGAAAGGCCGGGTTCCGAGAAAGGACCGGCAAAGGACACCTCAAAAGATTCGATAAGGCTTGGATTGCGACGCAGAGCGTTGTCGTTCATGTTGCCGGAATGACTGGGGGTTCCACATTCCAAGACTTCTTCACGCAGATGATGGGCGAGTTCGGCACCGTTCCTAAGCGTGGACTGATCTACGTCGCAATAGCGGGTGCGCTATCTGCCATCATCGACCTAGTTCATTGGGGCACTGGCGCAAAATTCTCCGAATGGGACTACGCCCTTCTGGCCGTCGTCATATTGCCTTGGCTTGCGGCGGCATATGCTACGACTATGACAATGGTCGAAAAGCCGTCATCCGTGGTTGGGTTCGTCAAGTTCACTGCCGTTATCATCCTAACGTTCGTGCCGATATTATCTAGCTTAGCTGTTCTGTTTTATGCGTCTCGCGTGGGTCTGCACGACGGCCTGACCATTTCGACCGTTATCACGTTGCTTCTTATAGGCTTGCTGTTTGTAGCTTTCCTGCCTGCTTGGCCGATAGCGCAGGCAATTTCGGCACGGTTCGTAAGCCCGATGCAGATCGTCAAGGCAACGAAGGGCTATCGCTGGTCGCTGATATTGGTGTTCTTCGCAGCTAGTAGCATGAACAAACTCGTGCCTAGCATGTCGTCCGCTACGAATGTCGGTGAAGCGATTGCCTTAGCGTTGTGTGGTGCCGTTGTTGCCGCTGCAACGTTGGTCCTGACCGCTAGTATCGCCGTTACGGCATGGAAGTTCGCGGTGCGGCGGGACGCCAGCCTTGCCCACACTTCAGCGTAGCTCAGGACGAAGGACGTTTCGATGAACGGGACGATCATCGTCGCTATTATTACTGTGTTGGGCAGCATCATAGCCGCCGCGATCACGTCCTATCTGACGAAGGCGAAGGACCGAGAAGCATGCGATGCGCGTGGCGGCCACGGGCGGCCCCCGATGGCGGGCCCGGCCCAACGCTGGCACCTAGGTTGAATCGGGCTTCCAAAGCGCGACGCCAAGCAAGGAAGGCTGGCGACGCCGCGCTAACTGGTCTGGATGAAGGGCAATGCCACCTTCGCCCGTTCCTTCCGCGAAAAGCCAACCCCGGGCGGCACGGCGATGACTGGCACGTCAGAGGCGGCGGCATCGGCACCAGCAGCGCGCACGGTGTCGGCAACCGGCTGACCGGTCGATGCGGTTCCGGGGAATATCCCTTTTCCTCGCTCCGGCCAGTCGGGAGTTCCCCGCCGGGCCCCATTGTCTGCGGTTCCATGGCGTGCCATCACACCGCCATGCCAGCACAACGAAATTGGGGGTCGTCCATGCGTTCCTTGCTCTTTACCGCCGCCGCCGTCCTTGCATTTGCCGCTCCGGCGGGGGCGCAGGACCGGGCCGTTCCTTCGGCCAAGGACATATTGATCCATTCCGTGGGCATTCCGACGGTGGAGGGGCGCGGCAAGGTGCCGGAGCTGGCGGCCTATTATGCGAGCGTGCTCAAGGCGGCGGGCTATGCGGACAGCGACCTCGTCTTCACGCCCGTTGGCGAGACGGGCTATTTCGCGGCGACGCTGAAAGGGCGCAGCAGCGCCCATCCCACGCTTCTGCTCGGCCATATGGACGTGGTGGAGGCCAAGGCGTCCGACTGGGAGCGCGATCCGTTCGTGCCGGTCGAGGAGAATGGCTATATTTTCGGCCGGGGCGCCGAGGACAATAAATATGACGTCGCGATGATGGTCGCGACCATGGCCCGGCTCAAGCAGGAGGGGTTCCGGCCCAAACAGGACATCGTGCTGCTGCTGACGGGCGATGAAGAGACCGAGATGGCGACCACGGTGGCCGCCGCGCAGGCCTACAAGCATGCGGGGCTGGTGCTGAACGGCGATGGCGGCGGCGGCGCGCTGACCGATGAGGGCAAGCCCGAGGCGGTGTTCCTGCAGGCGGGCGAGAAGAGCTATGCCGATTTCACCCTGACCATGACCGATCCGGGCGGCCACTCCAGCGCGCCGACCGCGAGCAATCCCATCTATCGCATGGCGCGCGCGCTCGCCCGGCTCGACGCCTATCATTTCCCGCCGATGCAGAATGAACTGACCCGCGCCGTGTTCGAAGCGCGCATTCCCGCCGAAACCGGCGAGATCAAGGCGGCGCTGCAGGCCTTCCTCGCCAATCCGCAGGATGGAGCGGCGGCGGACCTGCTCTCCACCCGGCCCGAGATCATCGGCCAGGTCCGCACGACCTGCATCGCCACGATGATCGATGGCGGCCATGCGCTCAACGCGCTGCCGCAGAGCGTCACCGCCAACATCAATTGCCGCATCTTCCCCGGCGTCACGGTCGATCAGGTGCGCGAGACGCTCGACCAGGTGCTGGCCGAGCCGCAGATGACCATGACGGTGGTCGGCAATCCGGCCTCGTCCGATGCCTCGCCATTGCGGCCCGATGTGGTGCAGGCGATGCGGGCGGCGGTCGCCCGTCGCTTCCCCGGCGTGTCGGTGGTGCCGGTCATGTCGGCGGGCGCGACGGACAGCCTCTATTTCCGCGCGCTGGGCATCCCGAGTTATGGCGTCTCCAGCCTGATGATGCGCGATAGCGACAGTTTCGCCCATGGCCTGAACGAGCGGGTGCCGGTCGCCTATATCGATAGCGCGCTGACCTACTGGCACGACCTCGTGACGAATCTGACGCGGTGAACGCGCGGCGCCCCGTTCTGGTCGCGGCGCAGGACGATCCGCTGGAAGGCTGGAGCCTGCCGGCCTGGACCTATAACGATGCGGAATTCTTCGCGCTGGAACGCGAGCGGGTGTTCCGGCCGAGCTGGCAGATCGTCTGCCATGAGAGCGACATCGCGGCGCGGGGCGACTGGCGCACGCTCGATTATCTGGGCGAGAGCATCGTCGCCATCCGGGGCGCGGACGGAGCGGTGCGCAGCTTCTACAATGTCTGCCGGCATCGCGGCTCGCGGCTGGTCGACGGGCAGGAGGGCTGCGCGCACAAGCTGACATGCCCCTATCATGCCTGGACCTATGAGCTGGACGGGCGCCTCACCGGCGTGCCGGGCCGCGCGGATTATCCGGGGCTCGACATGGCGCGCCATGGCCTGGCGCCGGTCGATCAGGAGATCTGGAACGGCTTCATCTTCGTGCGGCTGGCCGACGATGGCGGGCCCGGCGTGGCGGAGATGATGGCGCCCTATGCCGGTGAGGTCGCGCCCTATCGGTTCGCCGATCTGCGGGCGATCGGCCGGGTGACGCTGCGGCCGCGCGCGGTGAACTGGAAGAATGTCGGCGATAATTATTCCGACAATCTCCACATTCCCGTCGCCCATCCGGGGCTCACGCGGCTGTTCTCCAGAAGCTACGCCATCGCTGCGCAGACCCATGTGGACCGGATGACCGGCGAGCTTGCCGAGCGCCCGTCCGCCAATCTCTCCGAGCGCCTCTACCAGCGCCTGTTGCCGGATGCGACGCATCTGCCGCGGAGCCACCGGCGGCGCTGGCTCTATTTCAAGCTCTGGCCGAATGTGGCGTTCGACATCTATCCCGATCAGGTGGATTTCATGCAGTGGCTGCCGGTCAGCCCGACGCAATGCCTCGTCCGCGAGATCAGCTATGCCCTGCCGGACGACCGGCGGGAGATGAAGGCGGCGCGCTACCTCAACTGGCGGATCAACCGGCAGGTGAATGCCGAGGACACGGCGCTGATCGAGCGGGTGCAGCAGGGCATGGCCTCGCGCAGCTTCTCGGTCGGCCCGCTGGGCGAGAGCGAGGTCTGCCTGCGCAGCTTCTGCCGCCGGATGCGCGCGCTGATCCCGCAGGCCCGGCAGGCCGAGCGCCCGGCGCCGGGCTGGTCAGGCGGCGTGGCATGACGGGGCGCTATGATGCCGTCATCATCGGCGGCGGCCATAACGGGCTGGTCTGCGCCTTCTATCTGGCGCGGGCGGGCCTCTCGGTCCGCATCCTGGAGCGGCGCGACGTCATTGGCGGCGCCGCCGTCACCGAGGAATTCCATCCCGGCTTCCGCAATTCGGTGGCGAGCTATACGGTCAGCCTGCTCCAGCCCAAGGTCATTGCCGACATGGGGCTGGTGCAGCGCGGCTATCGGGTGATCGAGCGGCCGATCTCCAACTTCCTGCCGCAGGATGATGGCCGCTATCTCAAGCTCGGCGGCGGGCTGGAGCGCACCCAGGCGGAATTCCGCAAATTCTCGGATGCCGATGCAGTCGCCTTGCCGGCCTATTATGACATGCTGGAAGGCGTGGCGGACGTCATGCGCGACATGGCGCTGCGCACGCCCCCCAATGCGGGCGGGGGCTGGCGCGCCCTGATCGACGCGGCGCTGCAGGGGCGGCGTTTTGCGGGCATGGGGCTGGGCCGGCAGCGCGACCTGCTCGACCTCTTTACCAAATCGGCACGCGATTTCCTCAATGGCTGGTTCGAAAGCGAACCGGTGAAGGCGGCCTTCGGCTTCGATGCCGTGGTCGGCAACTATGCCTCGCCCGATACGCCGGGCAGCGCCTATGTGCTGCTCCACCACGTCTTCGGCGAAGTGAACGGCAAGAAGGGCGCCTGGGGACATAGCGTGGGCGGCATGGGCCGGATCACGCAGCTCATGGCCGATGCGTGCCGGGAAGCGGGGGTGGAGATCAGCCTGGAGAGCCCGGTCGCGCGCGTGCTGGTGGATGGGGATGCGGTCGCCGGCGTCCGCCTCGAAAATGGCGAGGAGATCGCCGCGCGGCGCGTCATCGCCAATGCCGGGCCGGCCCTGCTCTACAACCGGCTGATGGACCCGGCCGACCTGCCGCCCGATTTCGCGCGGCGGATGAAGGGCTTCAAGGCCGGCTCGGGCACGTTCCGCATGAACCTGGCGCTCTCCGATCTGCCGCGCTTCACCGCGCTGCCCGAGCCGGGCGAGCATCACCGCAGCGGCATCATCCTGGCGCCGACGCTCGATTATATGGACCGCGCCTATGTGGACGCGCGGGCGCATGGCTGGTCGCGCCGGCCGATCGTGGAGATGCTCATTCCCTCGACGGTGGACGACAGTCTCGCGCCGCCGGGCCGCCATGTCGCCAGCCTGTTCTGCCAGCAATTCGCGCCGGACCTGCCCGACGGGCGGTCATGGAGCGATCCGGCAGAAGAGCAGGGCGCCATCGACGCGATCTTCGACACGATCGAGCATTATGCGCCGGGCTTCCGCGCGAGCGTGCTCGGCTACAGCGCGCTCTCGCCGCTGGGACTGGAACGCAAGCTGGGGCTGATCGGCGGCGACATCATGCACGGGCATATGTCGCTCGACCAGCTCTGGGCGGCGCGGCCGGTGCTGGGGCATGGCCATTATCGCGGGCCGGTGCGCGGGCTCTATATGTGCGGCGCGGGCACCCATCCGGGCGGGGGCGTCACGGGCGCGCCGGGGCATAATTGCGCGCATGAGGTACTGCGCGACGGATCGTCCCGGCGCTGGCCGGCGGGGGTGTGAGCGCCCCGCCGCGCCGCTCGTCAATGGCCGTGATGCGCTTCGCCGGCATCGTTCGCGGGCATGGCGTCCGCGGGCATGGCCATGTTGCCGGACATCTCCGTGTCCGCGCCGCCGGCCGGCTCGATCGCGGCCTGCGCCTCGACCTGCGCACCGTCCGAGAAATGGAATGTCAGGCGCACTCGCCCGGCGGCGATGGCCTGCGGATCGATCGTCCACAGCATCGCATGCTTGCCGCCCGGCGCGAACCGCACCGTGCCGCCCGCCGGCACCGGCACCTCGTCCATCTTCATCATGCGCATCAGGCCATTGTCCATGCGCGTCTCATGCATCTCGACCCGCGCGGCGTCGCCGGAGGTGATCTCGACCAGCGCGAGCGGCCCGGCCGCGCCGTGCAGCGTGAAATAGCCGGCCGCCGGGGCCGCGGGATTGGCATTGAGTCGCACGCTCGCCTGATCGACCGACACCGCCGTGCGCGCGGGCGCATCGGGGCCGCCGCATCCGGCAAGCAGCGCCGTCAGGGCGATTGCCATCGTCAACCCGGCTTGTACGCGCATTGCCATTCTCCAGTCCCGACATCGGTGAAATGTGGGCTTTCTATGTTGCAGCATGCCTTGTGCCAAGGAAAAGCTGCCCTATATCGCCCAACGAAACGGGGCATTTCCAGTCGGTGCACAGCGCGGCCGGAGGTTCCGGACCGCTGAACTATTTTGGGGTTGAAGAGGAAAGACATGGCCAAGGTTATCGGTATCGATCTCGGCACCACCAACAGCTGCGTTTCCGTCATGGACGGTGGCAAGCCGAAGGTGATCGAAAATGCGGAAGGCGCGCGCACGACGCCCTCCATCGTCGCTTTCGCCAAGGATGGCGAGCGTCTCATCGGCCAGCCGGCCAAGCGCCAGGCGGTGACAAATCCGGACAATACGATCTTCGCGGTGAAGCGCCTCATCGGCCGCCGCTTCGACGATCCGACGACGAAGAAGGACATGGAGCTTGTCCCTTATTCGATCGTCAAGGGCGCGAATGGCGACGCATGGGTCGGCGCCGGCGGCAAGGACTACAGTCCCTCGCAGATTTCCGCCTTCATCCTGCAGAAGATGAAGGAAACCGCCGAATCCTATCTGGGCGAGACGGTCACGCAGGCGGTCATCACCGTGCCGGCCTATTTCAACGACGCGCAGCGCCAGGCGACCAAGGATGCCGGGCAGATCGCGGGCCTGGAAGTGCTGCGCATCATCAACGAGCCGACCGCGGCGGCGCTGGCCTATGGGCTGGAGAAGCAGGACGGCAAGATCATCGCCGTCTATGACCTTGGCGGCGGCACCTTCGACATCTCGATCCTCGAGATCGGCGATGGCGTGTTCGAGGTGAAGTCGACCAATGGCGACACCTTCCTGGGCGGCGAGGACTTCGATTCCACGATCGTCCAGTATCTGGCCGACGAGTTCAAGAAGGTCGAGGGCATCGACCTCACCAAGGACAAGCTTGCCCTGCAGCGCCTCAAGGAGGCCGCGGAAAAGGCCAAGATCGAGCTGTCCTCGGCAGCGACGACCGAGGTCAACCTGCCGTTCATCACGGCCGACCAGAACGGCCCCAAGCATCTGGTGAAGACGATCACGCGTGCCGATCTGGAGCGTCTGGTCGGCGATCTCATCAAGCGCACGCTCGATCCCTGCAAGAAGGCGCTGGCGGATGCGGGCGTCTCGGCCAGCGAGATCGCCGAAGTCGTTCTCGTCGGCGGCATGACCCGCATGCCGCGCGTGCGCGAGGTCGTGAAGGAGTTCTTCGGCAAGGAACCGCATACGGGCGTCAATCCCGACGAGGTCGTCGCCATGGGCGCCGCCATCCAGGCCGGCGTGCTGCAGGGCGACGTCAAGGACGTGCTGCTGCTCGACGTGACGCCGCTCTCGCTCGGTATCGAGACGCTGGGCGGCGTGTTCACCCGCATGATCGATCGCAACACCACGATCCCGGCCAAGAAGTCGCAGGTCTACTCGACCGCGGACGACAATCAGCAGGCCGTGACGATCCGCGTCTTTCAGGGCGAGCGTGAGATGGCGGCGGACAACAAGCTGCTCGGCCAGTTCGATCTGGTCGGCATCCCGTCCGCGCCGCGCGGTGTGCCGCAGATCGAAGTGACGTTCGACATCGACGCGAACGGCATCGTCAACGTGTCCGCCAAGGACAAGGGCACCGGCAAGGAGCAGCAGATCAAGATCCAGGCATCGGGCGGATTGTCCGATTCGGATATCGATCAGATGGTCAAGGATGCCGAGCGCTTCGCCGATGAAGACAAGAAGCGTCGTGGCGCGGCCGAGGCCAAGAACAATGCCGAGAGCCTGATCCACACCACCGAGCGCCAGCTCGCCGACAATGGCGACAAGGTCGATGCCGCCCTCAAGGGCGAGATCGAGGCGGCCATCGCGGCGGCCCGCAGCGCGGTCGAGGGTGGCGATCCCGATGCGATGCAGGCCAAGACCCAGGAACTGACCCAGGTCGCCATGAAGCTCGGCCAGGCGATCTACGAGAAGGACCAGGCAGCGGCAGCTTCGCCCGGTGCGGACGGGGGCGCCGCGCAGAGCGGAGATGACGACGTCGTCGATGCGGAATTCTCCGAAGTCGACGAAGACAACAAGTCGTAAGATGAAATGGCAGGTCCGGTCGGCATATCCTGAATGTCGACCGGACCCGCAACCTGGGGTCGCTGCTGGGCATGAGTACGGAAGTCGATTTTTACGAGTTGCTCGAGATCGAGCGCACCGCCGATGCGGGCACGATCAAGACCGCGTATCGCAAGCTGGCCATGAAATATCATCCGGATCGCAATCCGGGCTGCCAGGATAGCGAGGCGAGGTTCAAGGCACTGAACAGCGCCTATGACTGCCTGAAGGATCCCCAGAAGCGCGCGGCCTATGACCGGTTCGGCCATGCCGCGTTCCAGCAGCAGGGCATGGGTGGCGGCGGCGGTGCCGGCGCCGGTGGTTTCGGCGATTTCAGCGATATCTTCGATACGATCTTCGGCAGCGGCTTTGGAGGCGGTGGCCGCCAGCAGTCGCAACGCGGCGCGGACCTGCGCTACGATCTCGAAATCAATCTGGAAGATGCCTATCAGGGCCTGGAGACGTCGATCCGCATCGAGGTCTCGGCCTCATGCGAGACCTGTGACGGGTCGGGCGCGGAGCCCGGCACCAGCGTTGAGACCTGCTCGACCTGCGCCGGCCATGGCAAGGTGCGCGCCCAGCAGGGCTTCTTCGTCATCGAGCGGACCTGCCCGAGCTGCCATGGCGCGGGCCAGCGCATCAAGTCGCCCTGCCGCGCCTGCCGTGGCGAGGGCCGCGTCGATCAGGAACGCGCGCTGGACGTCAAGGTGCCGGCCGGCGTGGATGAAGGCACGCGCATCCGCCTCTCCGGGCAGGGCGAAGCCGGTCCGCGCGGCGCGCCGGCGGGCGATCTCTACATCTTCCTGCATGTGAAGCGGCACCAGATCTTCGAACGGGAAGGCACGAACCTGTTCTGCCGCGTGCCGATCAGCTTCACCATGGCGGCGCTGGGCGGGAGCATCAGGGTGCCCGGCCTCGACGGCGTCGAGCATGAGATCGTCATTCCCGTGGGCATCCAGTCCGGCAAGCAGCTGCGCCAGCGCGGCGCGGGCATGCCGGTGCTGAACGGACGCGGGCGCGGCGACATGGTCATGCAGATCGAGGTCGAGACGCCGACCCGCCTCAGCGCGCGCCAGAAGGAATTGCTGGCCGAATTCCGCGCGACCGAAACCGGCGAGGAATGCCCGCAATCCACCGGCTTCTTCAGCAAGCTCAAATCCATGTGGGCGACCTGACGGGATAGCGCCGGTATCGGCTCTTGCTGGCCGATCGCCCATCTTCCACCAGCTTCAACCCCCGTGCCAAAGCGGCGATGGCCGCTTTCGCGCGGTCCCCGCACGCGATAAGGGATGAACCGGCCCATCGCGGCCGACGGGGGGGACTTGAGGGATGCGCATCCTGCTGCTCGGCGCGGGCGGTTTCATCGGGCGCCAGATCATGGCCGCGCTGCTGGATGGCGGGCATGAGGTGGTGGCCACGACGCGTCACCTGACGGGACAGGCCGAGGCATGTCCCGAGGCGCGCTTCATCGGCATCGATCTGGCGCGGGCGCTGGAGCCGGCCATCTGGGCGCCGCATCTCGCCGGCATGGACCTGATCGTGAATTGCGCCGGCGTGCTGCGCGGGGCGGAGATGGACGCCGTGCATGTCGCCATGCCGCGCGCGCTCCACGCGGCGGCGCTGGCGGCCGGCGTGCGGCGCGTCGTGCTGATCTCGGCGATCAGCGCGCGGGCGGACGTGGCGACCGACTATGCGCACTCCAAGCTGGCGGGGGAGGCGGCGCTGCGGGACTCCGGCCTTGCATGGACGATCCTGCGGCCATCGCTGGTCTATGGCGATGGCAGCTATGGCGGCACCTCGCTGATGCGCGGCATGGCGGGCCTGCCCTGGCTCGTGCCGCTGCCGGGCGATGGTCGCTTCGCCTTCACGCCCATCCATGCGCGCGATCTGGCGCGTGCCGTGCGGATCGTCTGCGAGGATGCGCGGTTCGCGGGCACCACGCTGGAGCCGGTCGGCCCGCGGACGCTGGGCTTGCGCGATCTGCTGACGCAGTATCGGGCATGGCTGGGCTTCGGCCGGATGCGCGCCTTGTCCGTGCCGATGCCGGTGATGCGCTTGTTCGCGCGGGCCGGGGATCTGCTGGGCGATGGGCCGGTCTCCTCCAACAGCCTCGACCAGATGATCGCGGGCAATGCGGGGGACAGCGCCGCGTTCGCGAGCGCGATCGGCTTCCACCCGCGCAGTCTGGAGGTGGCGCTGCGGGCGCGTCCGGCGCAAGTGCAGGACCGCTGGCACGCCCGGCTCTTCTTCCTCGCGCCGGCGCTCAAGGCCGTGCTGGTGCTGATGTGGCTCGTCTCGGCCTGGCTGGGGCTGGCCCATGGGGCGGCGCGGACGGCGGAGGTGGTGGCGGGCCTCGGCCTTCCCCCCGGCTGGGCCGATCCCCTGCGTATCGGCGGCAGCCTGCTCGATCTTGGGGTTGCGGTGCTGCTGCTGTTCGATCGCGGCGGGCGATGGGCCACGCCGGTGCAGAGCGCCGTGATCGTCGGCTACACGCTGGTCATCGGGGTCGCGGTGCCGGGTCTGTGGCTCGATCCGCTCGGCCCGCTCGTGAAGAATATCCCCATTCTCGCCGCCGTGCTCGTGCATGGCGCCATCGCGGAGCGGCGCTGATGGAGGTCTATCTCCTCCTCAAATGGGTGCATATCCTCAGCAGCACCGTCCTCTTCGGCTTCGGCGCGGGAACGGCCTGGTATCTGTGGAACGCGCATCTGACCCGCGATCCGGCGACGATCGCCAGCGTGGGCCGCATGGTCGTGCGGGCGGACTGGATCTTCACCGGATCGAGCGGGATCGTCCAGCCGGTGAGCGGGCTGCTGCTGGCCCGCCATCTGGGCTATACGCTGACCGAGCCGTGGCTGGTCACGGCCTATGGGCTCTACGCGCTGGCCTTCGCCTGCTGGGCTCCGGTCGTCCGGCTGCAGATCAGGGCGCAGCGGCTCGCGGCACAGGCGCGGGACGCGGGCACGCCGCTGGGGCGCGACTATGAGCGGACGATGCGCCTGTGGTTCATGCTGGGCTGGCCCGCCTTCATCGCGCTCATCGCGACATTCTGGCTGATGATCGCCCGACCGGACTGGTGAGGCCGCCGGATCGGGGCGGACCGCTGCCTATTGCAGCACCACCACGGTGATCCGCCGGTTCTTCGCGCGGCCCTCTGCGCTGTTGTTCGGGGCGATGGGCTCCGCTTCACCATAGGAGATGGTGGACATGCGATTGGCCGCGATGCCCTGCTTGTGGAGGAAGATCATCGCGGCATCGGCGCGGGCCTGGCCCAGGCGCAGATTGTTCGCCGGGTTGCCGACATCGTCCGTATAGCCCTGGATCTCCAGATAGACATTCCTGTTCTCGGCGATCAACCGCTGGGCGAGGGCGGCGAGGCTCATCTCCGCCGCATGCGAGAGCGCCGCGCTGCCGGTCGGGAATTTGACGCTGTCGTCGCTCAGCACGACCGAATAGACGAAGCGTCCCTCCGCCAGCTTGCCGGCCGCTTCCGCGCGGGCCAGGGCCTGTCTGGCGGTCTCGTCGATCGCATCCATGCGCGCGTTCTGCCGCGCCTCGAGCGCGCCGATCTGCTCGTCCACATAGCTTCTGGTCGCGCAGCCGCCCAGCAGCATGGAGGCCGCGAGCGAGGCGAGGGCGAGCTTGCGAAGATGGTGCGGCATGGCTGGGCGGACCTTTGCATCCTGTTAACCATGACAAGAAGCCGCCGGAGCGCGCCGCGCGCAAGCGATAAAGGGCGCTGCGCTTTGCAGAACGACCAAAATCCACGATTCGTCCCGGCGCGGGACAGGTTTGCGCGCATGACGGCGCGCGCCGGGCATCGACGGGCAGGGAGCGAGCGCAGCGGCGAGCCGAGTCGGGGAGGGGATCATGCACCGCGCATGTCGGCGAGGTTGAATGGTGCGCCAATCGGCGTTAAGGCCGGCTCAAATTCCTCTTCGGACATATCGAGCACGCATGCTTTTCACATTTCTTCTCGTGGTGCAGGCCATCATTGCCTTCGCGCTGGTCTCGGTCATCCTGATGCAGCGCTCGGAAGGCGGCGGACTGGGCATGGGCGGCAGCCCGACGGGCCTCATGTCCGCACGCGGCGCGGCCGACTTCCTCACGCGCGCCACCACCATCCTCGCCAGCGTCTTCGTGCTGCTGAGCATCGTGCTCGCGGTGATCGCGGCGACCCAGCATCGCGGCGCGACGATCGATACGTCGCTGGTCGGCAAGACCGCGCCGGCCGATGCCGCGCCGGTTCCGGCCGGTCAGGATGCGCTCGGCAATGCCGCCGCGGCGGCCAATGGCGCCGCGCCCGCGAACGGGGCCGTTCCGCTCGCCCAATAACCGGGTCGGCAGGTTTTTTTGCAGGCAGGCGGATTCGTTCGCTTGCCCTTTGTTGCGGGTTCAGTTTAGGCCTTATCTCCCATGGCGCGGTTTATATTCATCACCGGCGGCGTGGTCTCCTCGCTTGGTAAAGGGCTCATGGCTGCCTCGCTGGCGGCCCTCCTTCAGGCGCGGGGATTCAAGGTCCGCATTCGCAAGTTCGACCCGTATCTGAACGTCGATCCCGGCACGATGTCGCCTTACCAGCATGGTGAGGTGTATGTGACGGACGACGGGGCGGAGACGGACCTCGACCTCGGCCACTATGAGCGCTTCACCGGCGTTCCCACGCGGCAATCCGACAATGTGACGCAGGGACGGGTCTACCAGACCATCATCCAGCGCGAGCGGCGCGGCGACTATCTGGGCGCGACGGTGCAGGTGATCCCGCACGTCACGGACGAGATCAAGGCCTTCGCCCTCGCCGAGACGGACGATGTGGACTTCGTGCTCTGCGAGATCGGCGGCACGGTGGGCGACATCGAGAGCCTGCCGTTCATGGAGGCGATCCGCCAGCTCCACAACGAGCTGGGCGTGGGCCAGTCCATCTTCGTGCATGTGACGCTGGTGCCCTATATCGCGGCGGCGGGCGAGCTGAAGACCAAGCCCACCCAGCATAGCGTGCGCGAGCTGACCTCGCTGGGCATCCAGCCCAACATCCTGCTGTGCCGCTGCGAGCATCCGCTGCCGGAGAGCGAGCGGGCCAAGATCGCGCTGTTCTGCAACGTGCCACGCTATGCCGTCATCCCGGCGCTGGACGCCAAGAGCATCTATGCGGTGCCCGAGCAATATCATGTCGAGGGTCTGGACGCGGCGGTGCTGCGCACCTTCGGCATCGAGGACGCGCCCGCGCCGGAGATGGCGCGCTGGACCGACATCATGGACCGGCAGGACAATCCCGAGGGCGAAGTGACGATCGGCGTGGTCGGCAAATATGTCGGCCTGCCGGATGCCTACAAGTCGCTCCACGAGGCGCTCGTGCATGGCGGCATCGCCAACCGCGTGAAAGTGAAGGTCCAGTGGCTGGACGCGGAGCTTTTCGAGGAAGAAGAGAGCGACATCGCGGCCCGGCTGGAGCCGATGCACGGCATTCTGGTGCCCGGCGGCTTCGGCGTGCGCGGATCGGAAGGCAAGATCGCCAGCGTGCGCTTCGCCCGCGAGCGCAACGTGCCGTTCTTCGGCATCTGCCTGGGGATGCAGATGGCCTGCATCGAGAGCGCGCGGAACATGGCGGGGATCGCGAACGCCTCGACCAGCGAGTTCGGCCCGACCGACGAGCCCGTCGTCGGCCTCATCACCGAATGGATGAGCAAGGACGGATTGCAGACCCGCGATGCCGCCACCGATCTGGGCGGGACGATGCGTCTGGGCGCCTATCCGGCGAAACTGGCCGGCAACAGCGTGGTCGCCAGCATCTACGAGGCCGAGGATATCAGCGAGCGCCATCGCCATCGCTACGAAGTGAATGCGCGCTATCGCGAGCCGCTGGAGAAGGGCGGCCTGATCTTCTCGGGCATGTCGCCGGATGGCCAGTTGCCGGAGATCGTCGAGCGGCCGGACCATCCCTGGTTCATCGGCGTGCAGTTCCACCCGGAGCTGAAATCCAAGCCGTTCGATCCGCATCCGCTGTTCGCCAGCTTCATCGCGGCCGCCGTGAAGCAGAGCCGGCTGGTCTGATCCGGTCGGGCGAACCCCGCCCAGGATCGGGCCGGACACTGGCGAGACCATGACGAAAAAGGGCGCCCGGTCTCCCGGACGCCCCACTCTCTGGATCGAGAGCTCGAAAAAGGCTCAGGCGGCGTTCTTGTCGCTCGCGGCCATGTCGACCACGGCGCCCTTGCCGTTGATGGCGATCTTGCGCGGCTTCATCGCGTCCGGGATCTCGCGGACCAGTTCCACGCTCAGCAGGCCGTCGGACAGGCCGGCATTGTCGACGCGCACGAAATCGGCCAGCTCGAACCGGCGCTCGAAGCTGCGGTTGGCGATGCCCAGATGCAGATATTTGCTGCGGTCATCGTCCGTGACCTCGGCCTTGCGACCGACGATCTGCAACAGATTCTGCTGGGCGGTGATGTCGATTTCCTCCGCCTTGAAGCCGGCGACGGCGAGTGTCACGCGGTAGCGGTCCTCGTCCAGGCGCTCGATGTTGAAGGGCGGATAATTGTCCGTGGACTGCAGGCGCGCGCTGTTCTCGATCAGGTCGAACAGGCGGTCGAAGCCGACAGTGGAGCGGCGATAGGGGGTGAGATCAAAGCCACGCATCATCAAATCCTCATGGTTGAGCGTTTTGAACAGCGATGCCGGACCCATGATTGGCGTCCGGTGCATCATCCGGCCCCGAAAGCGGCGACCGGACGAGATCGAGATAATTGCGGGCGCGGCTGTTTCAAGGGGCAGGGCGCGCGGCCTCAACAACGCCATTGACCTGCCGTGCGACCGCGCATAGCGCGCGGGCATGACCGCGAAACCGGCGCCTTCCAAGGAAGCAGCGCGCCTGCGCCTCTACATATTGAGCATCCTCATCGACATTGCGGTGCTGGGGCTGGCTTTTGCGTTGGCCAATATGCTGGTGCTGGGATCGCTCGGCGGCGAGCCGGGCAAGCCGCATGGCCTCGTCATGTTCGCCATGATCGCGCCGGTCTATGCGCTGATCGCGATTCCCGGCGGCGTCTATGGCATCCGCATGATCGGCAATCGCCGGGCGAGCGCGGTGAAGGCGGTGTGGAGCCTCGTCCAGGCGACCGCGCTGATGCTCATCATCGTCTATCTGGGCAAGATCGCCGACCAGCTCTCGCGCCTCACTTTCCTCGTCGGGCTGGGCCTCTCGACGGTGGGCCTGTGCGTGGCGCGGCTGCTGATCGAGCGGATCGCCATCGCGCTGGTCGGCGAGGTGCCGCACATCACGGTGCTGCTGGTCGACGGCATCGAGATCGAGACGCCGCGCGAGGCCTGGCGCATCGACGCGGCGGCCATCGGCGTCGATCCCTCCCAGCGGGACGCGGCCATGGCGCAGCGGCTGGCCGAGGGCGTGGGCGGCGCCGAGCGCGTGGTCGTCGCCTGCCCGGCCGAGCGGATCGACGACTGGCGCATGGCGCTCACCGCGCTCTCCGCCAAGGGCGAGATACTGGTGCCGCAGATGCGGCGCTTCGTCCCCGCCAAGGTCAGCGCGTTCGACGATCATCCCACGATCGTGGTGGCGGGCGGGCCGATGCTGTTCCGCGACCGGCTGGTCAAGCGCCTGCTCGATCTGGCGATCTGCGTGCCGGCCACCATCGCGCTTTCGCCCGTGCTGATCGGCGCGGCCATCGCCGTGCGCCTCTCCGGGCCGGGGCCGATCTTCTTCCGCCAGCAGCGGATCGGCAAGGATGGGCGATCCTTCATGATCCTCAAATTCCGCACCATGCACGCGGCGCAAAGCGACCTGACGGCCGAGAAGCTCACCGAGCGGGACGATCCGCGCGTGACTCGCGTGGGCGGCTGGCTGCGCAGGACCAGCATCGATGAACTGCCGCAGCTCTTCAACGTGCTGAAGGGCGAGATGAGCGTCGTCGGGCCGCGCCCGCATGCGCCCGCCGCCAAGGCCGCCGACACGCTCTACTGGGATGTCGACGATCGCTACTGGGCGCGCCATTGCATCAAGCCGGGCATGACCGGCCTGGCGCAGGTGCGCGGCCATCGTGGGCCCACCGACCGGCATGAGGACCTCATCAACCGGCTGCAATCCGATCTCGAATATGTGACCAACTGGTCGATCTGGCGCGACCTGCGGATCATCGTCGCGACGCTGGGCGTGCTGGCGCATGATAATGCGGTTTAACGGGCGGTTTAACGGGCGGTTTAACGGGCGATCTAAAGGGGCGGGATGGTGAATTGCTGGATCGACGCGCTGCTGATCGCGGTGATCGCTGTGTGCGCGGTCCTGCTGCTCTGGCCGTTCCTCTTCTATCCGCTGATCCTGCGATTGCTGCCGGCGAGGCCGGTCGCCGTGGACGCGGCCGCGCCTCCGCCGAGCGTCTCGCTGCTGTTCTGCGCCTATAATGAAGCCGCCTCGCTGCCGGACAAGATCGCCAATCTGCGCATGCTCGCGGCGCGCCATCCCGGCATGGAGATCCTCGCCTTCGATGACGGTTCGGGCGATGGCACCGGCGATCTGCTGGCGCGGGCGGGCGACTTGCTGAGGCTGGTGCGCGGGCCGGGGCGCAGCGGCAAGGCGCATGGCATGAAGACGCTCGCCGCCATGGCGCGCGGCGACATACTCGTCTTCACCGACGCCAATGTGCTGCTGGACGCGGACGCCATCGACCGGCTGCTGCCCTGTTATGCCGATCCGGCGGTCGGCGGGGTGCTCGGCTCGCTGCGCTATGGCGGCACGCAGGGCAGTGCATCGGCGGCGGTCGGCGGGCTCTACTGGCGGATCGAGGAGGTGCTGAAGGACCGCGAATCGCGCACCGGCAATGTGATGGGCGCGGACGGGTCGATCTTCTCGATCCGGCGGGCGCTCTATCCCGATTTTCCCGACAGCGTGCTCGACGATCTCACCGTCTCGATGGCTGTCGTCTTCGCCGGCCGGCGGCTCATCAAGGCAAAGGACGTCATCGCGCGCGAGATGATGGTGACGCGGCGCGAGGATGAATATCGCCGCAAGGTGCGCATCGCCGCGCGCAGCTGGCACACGCACCGCCATTTGCGGCCGGGCCTGCGGGGCATGGCGGCGCTGGACCGGTTCAAATATGCCTCGCGCAAGATCATCCGCTGGTTCGGCGCGCTGTGGATCGGGCTGGGCGCGGTGGCGGCGCTGGCGCTGGCCTGGCGGATCACGCCCATCGCCGCGGTGGCGCTGGGCGCTGGCGGGCTGCTGCTGATGCTGCTCGGCATCCAGATGCGGCGCGGGCCGCTGGCCGCGCTGGTGGACCTGCTGCTGGCCTATGTCGCGACGCTCAAGGGCGTGCTGCTTGCCATGCGCGGGCACACGTTCACGCTCTGGTCGCCCGCCAAATCGCGCGACGCGGGCTGAACGCGGCCGCTATCGAATCCCGCTGCACATTGTATAGGCTGGTGCAATGATAACCACCCAACGCATCCTCAAGGCCGCCGGGAAACATGCCTCGCGCGCGCTGCTCGCCACGCGATCGGCGCTGGGCGCGGCGCGCACGCGGCACTGCCCGGCCTGCCACAGCGACGTGGCCGGCTTCTTCCGCTATGGCGCGGAAGCCGAATGGGGCTGCCCCGCCTGCGGCGCCTCCCCCCGTGAGCGGCTGATGCACGCATTGCTCGACGCGGGTCTCATCGGCCTGCCGACCGGCGGCGCCATCCTGCATTGCGCGCCCAATGAGGGCAGTCTCGTGCAGCGCCTGCGCACCGGCGCGCGCGATTATGTGCCGGCCGATATCGATCCGGATCGCTACGACGTGCCCGGCATGCGGAAGCTCGACCTGATGGCGATGGACGATGTCGCGCGCTTCGACCGCATCTATGCCAGCCATGTGATGGAGCATGTGCCCGATGACGGCGCCGTGCTGCGCAACATGCTGCGCGCGCTCCGGCCGGGGGGCGAGGCATGGCTGCTGGTGCCGCTGTGGGATTTGCCGAGCGTGGACGGCCCGGCCGATCTCTCGCCGCGCGAGCGCGAGCGGCGCTTCGGCCAATGGGACCATGTGCGCCAATATGGCCCGGATTTCGCCGAGCGGATCGCCGCGGCGGGCTTCTGCGTGAGCATGATGGATGCCGCGATGCTGCCCGTCGAGGATGTGCGGCGCATGGCGCTCGCCGACACGCTGTTCCGGGCCCGCCGGCCGGCATGAGGATATGCGGGGGATGATGGCCGGCCTCGTCGGGCTCGCCGGGCGGCTGGAGCAGCGCTCCGCCGGGCTGCTGGCGCTGGTCAAGCTCGCCAATGTCGCGCTGGCGATGGCCTGGGGCTTCGTCGTCACCTTCGTGTTCGTGCGGCTGCTGCCGCTGGAGGAGTTTCGCAGCTTCCTGCTGCTCGTCGCTTTCGCCAACTTCACCGTCTCGGCCGAACTGGGGCTCTCCGCGATCGTCTACAGCCGGTTGCGGCGCGATCGGGTGGCGGGCGAGGGCGGTTTCCGCGCGGAGGAGATCACCGCGCTGCTCTGGCTGCTGGGCGCGATCGTGCTGGCCGGCGCGCTGCTGATCGCCGCCGCCATCGCCGGCGGGCTCATCCAGACCCGCTATCCGGCGCTGTTCATCGCCTTCTACGGCGCCAGCGCGATCAACCTGATCGCGGTGCTGGCGCGGCGGGCGCTGGCCGCGCTCGACCATAATCTGTGGTGGGAGGGGCTGGACTTCCTGCGTCGCGCCGCCGGCATCGCGCTGCTGCTCGCCGCGCTTGTGGGCCTGCCGATCCTCGACGCGGTGCTGGCGCAACTGGTCTTCGCCGGCCTGCTGCTCTGGATGGGGCTCGCCACGATCCATCGCAGCCTTGCCATGCGGGGCGGCGACTGGCTGGCCTGGCGCCGTGGCGCCTCGCATGTGCGCGCGCATTATCTCGCGGATTTCGGCCGCACCGGTGCGCTGACCCTGTTCGACGTGGCGGCCTATAACGCGCCTTATTTCACCATCGCGGCGGCGACGCTCGATCCCCGGCCGCTGCTGCTGTTCGACTTCGCGTTCAAGATGTCGCGGGCGCTCTCGGCCGTGATCCGCGCGCTCATCGAGACCGTGCTGCCCGGCCTGACGCGGGCATGGTTCGGCGGCGAGGGCCTGCGCTTCAGGGCCGGGCTGAAACGCGCGAGCCTGCTGACGCTGGGCGTCGCGCTGGCGGCGGCGCTGGGCGTGCTGCTGCTGGGCCGGCCGCTCGCGCAGCTGATCTTCGACGGGCATATGGTGCCGACGATGACCGAACTCGCCATGATCGCGCTGCTGTTGCTCGGGCTCTGGCCGACCTGCGTGTCGGTCTATCTGCAGAATGGCCTTGGCCGCTTCGGCGCGCTGGTCGGGCCGTCCTTCCTGTTCCTGGTCGGCAGCCTCGCGAGCGTGCCGGTCGCGGCGGCGCTGCACGTCCCGATCGACTGGACGGTGTCGCTGGCGTTCATTGCCGTCTATGCGCTCGTGCATGTGTCGCTGGGGCTCGTCCATGGACGGATGCTCGGGCGGCTCGCTCCGGAGATTGCCTCATGAAGATCGCCATGCTCGATCCCTCGCTGTTCACCGGCCGCTATGATGACGGCCTGTGCGCGGCGCTGGGTGCGCAGGGGCATGAGGTGACGCTGCTCGGCCGCCCGTTGCGGGAGACCGATGCGCTGGCGCCGCAGGGCTATCACTACGCCGCGCGCTTCTTTCGCCTGGGCGAGCGGCTGCGGCCTCTGCTGGGCGAGGGCAGGCTGGGGCAGGCGGCCAAGGCGGCCGACTATGCGCTGGATACGCGCGTCGGCGGGCTGCGCGCCTTCGCCGGGGATGTCGTCCACAGCCAGTGGCTGCCCTTCGCCATGGCGGATGGCTGGCTGCTCAACCGTCTCGCCGGGCGGAGCGCGCTGGTCCACACCGTCCACAATGCCCGGCCCTATCATGGCGACAGGACGGCGGCCGCGCAGGCGAAGGGCTATGCCGCGCTGCTGCCGCGCTTCGATGCGCTGATCGTCCATGGCGAGCCGACGCGCGACGCATTGATCGCGCAAGGCATCGATCCGGGGCTGATCCACATCGTGCCGCATCCGCCCATGCAGCTCATGGCGGCCGGCGCGGATGATCTGGCGGCGGTGCCCCGGCCGGCGGTGCCGCGCATCCTCTTCTTCGGCACGATCCGGCCCTATAAGGGGCTGGACCTGCTGGTGCAGGCCTGCCTGACGCTGTGGCGCGAGGGGCTGGCGTTCGAGCTGGCCATCGCCGGCAAGGCGTTCATGCCCGTGGAGGTGCTGCTCGGCGCGATCCGGCGGGGGGGCTTTGGCGATCGGCTCGTCACCGATCTCGCCTTCCTTTCCGAGCAGCGGCTGGACGCGCATCTGCGCGCGGCGGACATTCTGGTCTTCCCCTATCGCGCGATCGATTCGAGCGGTGCCTTCCTCTCCGCGCTGCGCTATGGCGCGCCGATGGTGACGAGTGACGCAGGCATGTTCGGCGCGCTGCCCGATGATGTGGCGGCGCGCTTTCCGGCGGGGGATGCGGCGGCGCTGACCGCACGCCTGCGCGATCTGATCGGCGATGCCGGGCGGCGCGCGATCGCGGGGCAGGCCGCCATGGCCTATGGCGCGGCGCAAAGCGGCTGGGACCGGGCGGCGCAGCAGACCGAGGCGGCATATGCGGCGGCGATCGCACGCTTCCACACGCGGCAGGCGGGCGCATGAGCCGGGCGACACGCTATCGGCGCGAGCTGCGCGATCGCTGGCTGGCCGTGCGGCTCGGCCTGGCGGGCCGGCAGCATCAATATGGCGAGATCGTCGCGCTGCGGCGGCTCATCGGCCATTTCGGCATCGATTGCGTGCTCGATGTGGGCGCCAATGCGGGCCAATATGCCATGATGCTGCGGCGCGACGTCGGCTTTGCCGGCACGATCATCTCCTTCGAGCCCAATCCGGACGTATTCGCCCTACTGGCCGGCAAGGCGCGGACGGACCCGCATTGGCAGGTCCATAACCTCGCGCTGACCGACCGGGACGGCGAGGCGCAGTTCAACATCATGGTGGCGGATCAGTTCAGCTCGCTCAACGCCCCGGAGGACGGCCTCGAGCAGATTTTCGCCGAGCGCAACCGGGTGGCGAAGAGCGTGCCCGTCGCCTGTCGCCGGCTGGACGGCCTGCTGCCCGATCTGGACGGCGCGAAAAGCGCGCGCGCGATCCTTCTGAAGATGGACACGCAGGGCCATGACGCGGCGGTGGTGCGCGGCGCCGGCACCGCGCTGACGGGCCTGACCGCCGTGCAGACCGAACTGGCCGTGCGGCCGCTCTACGAAGGCGCGACCGACTATCGGGCGATGATCGCGCTGCTGGCCGAGGCCGGCTATGTGCCCAACGCCATGTTCGCCAACAACAAGGGGCATTTTCCGCTGCTCGTGGAGCTGGACGGCCTGTTCGTGCGGGCGGACCTGACGCGGGACGGCAATGTCCCCATCGTCTGAGGCGGGGGGACGGCGGCCCGGCGCGCTGGCGATCGCCCTCATGCTGGGGGCGGCGTGCGTGCTGGCGCTCTCCTGGGGCACATGGGCCTGGCTGATCGCGGGCCGGCAATGGCTGGCGCTCGCGCAATATTTCTTCGCCCGTCAGGATATGTGGCTGCTCGATGCGCAGGCCCTCGCGCTTGCCGCGCTGGGCCTGTGGGCCTGGTATCTGCGCCGGCCCGAGGCGATGGACGCCGCAACGTCGCGCGCCACGGACCTGCGCTGGCCGCTCGCGATCGGTATCCTGCTCGTCGTGCTGGTGGCGTGGCTGGGGCGCGGGCTGGTGTTCCATCATTACAGCCCCTCGCGCGATGAAGTGATGGTCGAACTGGCCGGGGCCTATCTGGCCGATGGCCGGGTGGGCTGGCCGATCCCGCCGGAATGGGCGCGGTTCCAGCGGGCGATGATGCCGGAATTCTACAGCCCCTATGGCGCGGATGATTTCTGGACGGCGATCTACCTGCCCGTGCATGCCGCGATCAGGGCGCTGTTCATCCGGCTCGGCGACGGCGATCTGGCCGCGCCGGTGACGCTGGGCGTCGGCCTCGTCGCGCTCTGGCATGTCGCGCGCAGGCTCATGCCGGCGCGGCGCGACGCGGTGCTGGTGACGATGCTGATGGCGCTCACCTCCACCCAGCTCGTCGCCACGGCCATGACGCCCTATGCGATGACCAGCCATTTCGCCTTCAACATGGTCTGGCTGGCGCTGGTGCTGCGCGGCGGCCGCATCGGCCACGGGCTGGCGGGGCTGGTCGCGCTGCTCGCGGCGGGCCTGCATCAATGGCATTTCCCGCTGCTGTTCATCGGCCCATTCATCCTGTGGATGGCGGCGAACCGGCGGTGGCGCGCGGCGCTGTTCCATATCCTGGTGGCGCTGGCGATGATGGTCGTGTGGGCGCGGCTCTGGCCGATGCTGCTGATCGATCTGGTCGGCGCGCCGCCGCCCAGCGACGTGACCCGCACCAACGGCATCCTGGACAAGCTGGCCAGCCTGTTCGGCCGGCTGGACGACTGGCAGCCGCTGCTCAACAATGCCCGGCTCATCAGCTGGAACAACCCGTTGCTGATTCCGCTCGCCGGCCTTGCCCTGCTGGGCGTGCGCTGGCGGGGGCTGTGGCGCGCGGTGCCGATCACCGTGCCGCTCCTGCTCGGCGTGCTCGCCGGCATGGGGCTGGCGCTCTATCAGGGCTATGGCTGGGGCTTCCGCTACATGCACGGCCAGATCGGCGCGCTATGCCTGCTGGCCGGGCTGGGCTGGCGCGCGGCGGTGCCCCGGGGCCAGCGCCGGGCCATGCCGCTGGTGGCGGCCGGGGCTCTCGTCAGCCTTCTCAACGGTGCGTGGCTGCTCGTCGATACGGAGCGCTATGTGCGCGGCTATGCCCGCACCATGGCGGCGATCCGCGCCAGCGATGCCGATGCCGTGCTCGTGGACCTGCGCGGCGGCTATTACATGACCGATCTGGTGCGGTTCGACGAAGGGCGGCTGAAGCGCCCCGCCGTGCTGGCCCTGCAGATGCTGGACCTGCAGCAACTCGATGCGCTCTGTGCGAGCCGGCGCGTGGCGATCATGGACCGCGCGCAGTTCTGGACGCTGGGCGTGCAGCCCATTCCACCGCATTTCCCGGGCAGCGAATTCGTCCAGCAGCGCCGCGATTATCTCGCGGCGATCGGCTGCGGGCGCCCGGCCGTGGAAACGCCGGACGCCCGCTGAGCCTTATTTCTGGAAGGCGACGGCGATCTTCAGCTGCACGTCGTCGCTGACCATGGGAATGCCATAGCCGACATTGAACGCGCTGCGCTTGATCGTGCCGGTGGCGGTGAAGCCGACATTCTCCTTGCCGCCCATCATCGCCGGCGCCTTGCCCGCGCCATAGAATTTGGCTTCGAGCGTGACCGGCTTGGTGACGCCGTTGAGCGTCAGGTCGCCGGTGATCGTCGCGGTCTCGCCATTCGCCACGACGCTGGTCGAGACGAAGCGCGCATCGGCGGGATTGGCTCCGAAGAAATCGGCATTGCCGCCTTCGGCCGCGGGCTTGAGCAGATGGGCGGTGAGCCCGGCGCTGGCGGTGACGACCTTGGATACGGGGATGGTCACATCCACCTTGGCCGCCGCGAGATTGGCCGGATCCAGCTCCAGCGTGCCGGTGGCATCGCCGAACAGGCCGAAATAGGGCGAGAAGCCGAAATGATCGACAGTCCACTCGACCAGCGTATGGCCCGGATCGACGGTGTAGCTGCCGGCGGTGACGGCGCTCGCGTCCGGCTTGCCGGGCGTCGCCACGGGGGCCTGGGCGATGAGGATGCCGGCGGCCCCGGTGAGCAGCAGGGCGGGAAGGGCGGCGTGAATGAGGCGCATGACTGTGTCTCCTGGTCGACTCTGCCCAGCGGGGGCGGGGAGGCGCAACCATAGCGCACAGGTTCCATCTGTCATCCCGGAACAGGCGGACGAACGCACGCCGGCGGTCAGCGCGCGGCGAGCCTGTCGAACAGGTCGAGATAGGCACGGGCGGCGGCGCCGATGCGATGGCGGCCGATGCCGGCCTCGATCTCGGCGGCGGACGGCCATGGCATGCGCGCGCGGCTGGCGATCGCATCGGCCAGTGTCGCCGGATCGCGATCGGCGTCGACGGTGCCGAGCGCGGGGTGATCGGCGGCGAGCGCGGTGAGCCAGGGCGAGCAATCGGTCGCGACGAAGGGCAGGCCATGGGCCAGCGCCTCGCCGATGACGGCCGGCACGCCCTCGAAGCGGGACGTCATGAGCAGCATGTCCGCCTGCGCGTAGAACGGCGCGGGATCAGCGACATAGCCGGCGAGATCGACATGGTCGGCGAGATCGAGGCGAGCGATGTCGCGCTCGATCCGTGCCCGCATGGGGCCGCCGCCGAGCAGCACGAGCCGCGCGGCCTGCCCGCGCGCGCGCAGGGCGGCGACGAGGGCGAGCGTCAGGGCCGGGTCCTTCTGCGGTTCGAGCCGCGCGACGGTCAGGAGAGCGAGCGGCGCGTGCGGCGCGACCGTGCGGGGCCGGGCGGCGACGCGCACATCCTCGTCCAGGAAGGGATCGTCGATCACGACCACCTTGTCCGCGCCCACGACGCGCGCGACCTCGGGCACGAGCGCGGGCGCCATGGCGACGACGCGATCGATGCCGCGCGTGACGGCGCCGACCAGCGCGCGGGCGACAGGCAGCGGCGTGCGATCGTCCGACCAGACCGGATTGCTCGCCTTGGCCACGATGGCGGCATGGGGCAGCGCCGCGCGCAGGCCCCGGGCGAGCATGAAGTGGAAATTGCCGGGGATGAAGATCGCGTCCGGCGACAGGCGAGCCGCGTCGGCCGCCATATGCGCGCCCAGACGCAGGCGCGAGAAGGCCGAGCGCGGGCGCTCCGGCGACAGGATATGGACCGCCACGCCGGCCGGCACGCGGGGCCGCAGCGGACCATCGGCGGCCCCGGCGAGGATCGTCACCCGGCGCCCGGCCGCGATCCATGCGCGCGCGAGGCGGAAGGCGATGAGCTCCGTGCCGCCGGCGGAGAAATCATGGATGGGGATGAGAATATGATCGGCAGCCACCCGCCGCGCGTGCATCGGCGGCGGGATGGATGCAAGCGAAACCGGTCTGGCGCGCAGGGGCAGGGGGCGCGATCGACGGCAGGCCCCGGAGCGGCGCCAGCATAGGCGCCCGCGCGGGCGCACATTATATCGGATGCCATGATGCGAACCCGATCACCTGCCGCACCGAGGACTTCGTCGATGCCCGACCTGCCGCGCTACGGCCTCCTGCCGGACAGCCATGCCGTGCCGGACTTGCTGGCGCCGGGCCTGAAGCTGGTGTTCTGCGGCACCGCGCTGGGGCGCCGCTCGGCACAGGCGCGGGCCTATTATGCCCATCCGAACAATCTGTTCTGGAAAGCGCTGCACGCCGCGGGCCTGACGCCGGAGCAGTTCGCGCCGGAAGATTATCCGCGCCTGCTGGACCATGGGATCGGCCTGACCGATCTCGCCAAGCGCCATTTCGGCAATGATGCGCAATTGCCCGGCGATGCCTTCGACGTGGCGGGATTGCGCGAGAAGATCGCGGCGGCCGGCCCGCGCCTGCTGGCCTTCACCAGCAAGACGGGCGCGAGCGCATTCCTCGGGCGGCCCACGGGCCGGATCGCGCTGGGCGAGCAGGGCGAGACGATCGGGCGGACGCGGCTGTTCGTGCTGCCCTCACCCTCCGGCGCGGCGCGCGGCTATTGGGACATGGCGCCATGGCTCCAGCTCGCGACGCTGGCGAAGGGCATCAGATGAAAACGGCGCGGGGACCAGGGTCCGCCGCGCCGCCTTCGTCAGTCCTGTGGTGGGGGATCAGTTCTTGTCCTGGTCCACCAGCTTGTTGGCGCCGATCCACGGCATCATCGCGCGGAGCTGGGCGCCGGTCTTCTCGATCGGGTGCGCGGCGGCGGCCTTGCGGCTGGCCTTCAGCTCCGGCTGGCCGGCGCGATTGTCGAGCACGAAGTCCTTCACGAACCGGCCCGACTGGATGTCGGCGAGCACACGCTTCATCTCCGCCTTGGTCTCATCGGTGATGATGCGCGGGCCGGTGGTGATGTCGCCATATTCGGCGGTGTTGGAGATCGAGTAGCGCATGTTGGCGATGCCGCCCTCATAGAGCAGGTCGACGATCAGCTTGGTCTCGTGCAGGCACTCGAAATAGGCCATTTCCGGCGCATAGCCCGCCTCGACCAGCGTCTCGAAGCCGGCCTGGATGAGGTGGGTGATGCCGCCGCACAGCACGGCCTGCTCGCCGAACAGGTCGGTCTCGCACTCTTCCTTGAAGTTCGTCTCGATGATGCCCGAGCGGCCGCCGCCCACGCCGCTGGCGTAGGAGAGGGCGATGTCGTGCGCATTGCCGGTCGCGTCCTGGTGGACGGCGATGAGGCAGGGCACGCCGCCGCCGCGCTTATATTCGCTGCGCACCGTGTGGCCGGGGCCCTTGGGCGCGATCATGATGACGTCGATATCCGCCGGTGGCTCGATGAGGCCGAAATGGACGTTGAGGCCATGCGCGAAGGCGAGCGCGGCGCCGGGGCGCAGATTGCCCTTGATGTCATTCTCGTAGATCGCCGCCTGATGCTCGTCGGGCGCCAGGATCATGAGCACGTCCGCCCACTTCGCCGCATCGGCATTGGCCATCACCTTGAAGCCGGCGGCCTCCGCCTTCTTGCCGCTGGCCGAGCCGGGGCGCAGGGCGATCGCGACCTCCGCCACGCCGCTGTCGCGCAGGTTCTGCGCATGGGCATGGCCCTGGCTGCCATAGCCCAGGATAGCGACCTTCTTGCCCTTGATGAGGCCGATATCGGCATCGCGATCATAATAAACACGCATTCCACAGGTCCTTCTCTGTCCAAACCGTCATGCTGAACTTGTTTCAGCATCCATCTTGCGATTTAGCGCCGGGTCCCAGCCGCGAAATGGACCCTGAAACAAGTTCAGGGTGACGACTGATTTGACGGCGCGTGAATTCAGGCCGCGGTGCCGCGCAGCATGCCGACGACGCCGGTGCGGCCCACCTCGACGAGGCCGAGCTCGCGCATCAGCCCGACGAACGTATCGACCTTGGCCGTGGGCCCGGTGATCTCGAACACGAAGCTCTCCAGCGTCGTATCGACCACCTTGGCACGGAACACATCGGCCAGGCGCAGCGCCTCGATGCGATGCTCGCCCGTGCCGGAGACCTTGACCAGCGCCAGCTCGCGCTCGACGAACGGGCCGATCTCGGTCAGGTCCACCACGCTGTGCACCGGCACCAGCCGGTCGAGCTGGGCGATGATCTGGTCGATCACGCGCGGCGGCCCGTTGGTCACCACGGTGATGCGGCTGACGGCATGATCCGCGCTCACATCGGCCACGGTCAGGCTCTCGATATTGTAGCCGCGCGCGGAGAACAGGCCCGCAATGCGCGCAAGGGTGCCGGCTTCATTGTCGACAGTGACGGACAGCACGTGCCGTTCGCTGTCTTCCTGGCGGATGTGCATCAATTCGGGTCCTCGTCAAATCCGGTATCGTCAAGATCGTCGTCGTTGCCGTTGGGCAGCGGCGCCAGCGAGAGCATGCCCGTCATGGCGAAATGCCATCCCTCGGGCGTGCGGTGCGCGATGCGCACCGGGATGCCGAGCAGCGCGTCGAACACCCTTGAGAGATGCTCGTTCACATAGCGCGGGCCGATCAGGATCATGTCATAATCATGGTCGTTGAACCTGAACCAGCCTTCCAAGTCGATCATCCACTCGTCATTCTCACCGTTCGCATGGTCCGCGGTCGTGCCGAACATGTCGGCGCTGTCATTCTCCCGCTCGAAATCGAACGGCTCGCTGACATGAACGCGGAAGCGAACGGGGGCGCTCATCAGACCAGTGCCTTGGCCTCGTCATCCATGGTGCCCGATACCTGGCTGGGATCGAGCAGCATGTCGGTATGCGCCGCGCCCGACGGGATCATCGGGAAGCAGTTGGAGAGCTTGACCACGCGGCAATCGACGACGACCGGGCCGGGCGTGGCGATCATCTCCGCGATGCCGGGCGCCAGCTCGTCCAGCGTCTCGATGCGGATGCCGCGCGCGCCATAGGCCTCGGCCAGCTTCACGAAATCGGGCAGGCTGTCCGAATAGCTGTGCGAGTAACGGCTCTCATAGGTGAGTTCCTGCCACTGGCGGACCATGCCCATATACTCGTTGTTGAGGATGAAGATCTTCACCGGCAGCCCATACTGGATGACCGTGCCCAGCTCCTGGATATTCATCTGGATCGATGCGTCGCCGGCAATGTCGATCACCAGCGCATCGGGATTGCCGAGCTGCGCGCCGATCGCAGCCGGGAAGCCATAGCCCATCGTGCCCAGCCCGCCGGAGGTCAGCCATTTGTTGGGCGCATCGAAATGGAAATGCTGGGCCGCCCACATCTGGTGCTGGCCGACTTCCGTGGTGATGATGGTGTCCCGCCCGCGCGTCGCCTTGAACAGCTCGGCGATGGCGCGCTGGGGCATGATCTCGCTGCCGCTCTCGGCATAGTCCAGGCTCTTGCGCGCCCGCCAGCCCTCGATGCGGGCCCACCATTCCGAAAGGTCCGGCTGCTTGTAGCCGCGCGCCTTGAGGCCGGCGATGATCGCCTCGATCGCGCGGCCGCAATCGGCGACCACGGGGATGTCCACCGGCACGACCTTGTTGATCGAGCTGCGGTCGATGTCGACATGCACTTTCTTGCTGTCCGGCGCGAAGGCATCGAGCCGGCCGGTCACGCGATCGTCGAAGCGCGCGCCGAGGCAGAGGATCAGGTCCGCCTTGTTCATCGCCCAATTGGCCTCATAGGTGCCGTGCATGCCCAGCATCCCCAGCCAGTGCGGCGAGGAGGCGGGGAAGGCGCCCAGGCCCATCAGCGTGGAGGTGACGGGCGCGCCCATCAGCTCGGCCAGCGCGCGCAGCGACTGCGCGGCGCCCGGGCCGGAATTGATGATGCCGCCGCCGGTGTAGAGGATCGGCCGCTCCGAGGTCATGATGAGCTCGACGGTCTGGTCGATGGCGGTCTGGTCCGGCTCCACCTGCGGCCGGTAGCTGCGGTGGATGTTGACCGTCGGCTTCTCATAGACCGCCGTGGCGACCTGCACGTCCTTGGGAATGTCGATGACCACCGGCCCGGGACGGCCCGACGTAGCGATATGGAACGCCTCATGCACCGTGCGGGCCAGATCGCCCGGGTCCTTCACCAGATAATTATGCTTGGTGCAGTGGCGGGTGAGGCCGACCGTATCGGCTTCCTGGAAGGCGTCCGTGCCGATGAGGTGCGTGGCGACCTGGCCGGTGATGACCACGATCGGGATCGAATCCATCAGCGCGTCGGTGATGCCGGTGATGGCGTTGGTCGCGCCCGGCCCGGAGGTGACGAGCACGACGCCGGGCTTGCCGGTCGAGCGGGCATAGCCTTCCGCGGCGTGCGCGGCGGCCTGCTCATGGCGCACGAGGACATGCTTGATCGTCGGGTGCTCGAAGATGGTGTCGTAGATGGGCAGCACCGCGCCGCCCGGATAACCGAACACCGTATCGACCCCGAGATCGATCAGGCATTGAACCAGAATGTTGGCGCCGCTCTTTTCGGCCACGAGAAAACTCCTGAAATTGTTGCGCCGGGCCATGGTCCATTGCTTCGGCGCTGGCAAGGCTGGTGCCTCTAGGCATCATAAAATGACATGTCAAACGAAATGAATGTATTTTAATTACGTATGATGATGTTCGGACGTCATATCATATTCTCATTTTTCACGAGCATGGCGAGCGCGCCGAGGCCGTCGATCGCGTCGGGCGCCAGCTTGGGCCAGTCCCGCTGGCGATTGCGCGCCCAGGTCGTCTGCCGCTTCTGATAGGCGCGGGTGACGGCGAGGATCGTGGCCTGCGCGGCCTCGATGGTCATGGTGCCGGCCAGCACGGCCGCCAGTTCGGCCACGCCGAGCGCGCGCAGCACGGGGCGATCGGGCGGGAGCCGGCGGGCGGTGAGCGCTGCCACTTCGTCCAGCGCGCCCTGCGCGAGCATGGTCTGCAGGCGCAGCGCGGCGCGCTCGGCCAGTTGCGCGCGCGGCAGCATGACGACCGCGGCATGGACGCTCATCGCGCCCGATATGCCGCCCTCGCGCCGGGCCTGCCACTGGCCGAGCGGACGGCCGGTCGAGCGCACCACCTCCAGCGCGCGGGCCACGCGCGTCGTGTCGGTGGGGCGCAGGCGCTGGGCGGCCTCGGGGTCTTCCCGGGCCAGCAAGCCGTAGCTCTGGGCCACTGGCATGGCGCGCACCGCCGCGCGAATCGCCGGGTCGATGTCCGGCACGGGCGCGATGCCGTGCAGCAGCGTGTCGAAATAAAGGCCGGTGCCGCCGACGAGGATCGGCAGGCGGCCCTGGGCATGGGCGTCGTCGATCTGCGCGCGCGCTTCCCGCGCCCAGCGGACGGCGGAATAATCCTCCGCCCCGTCGACATGGCCGAACAGGCGATGGGGCGCCTGCGCCAGATCATCGGCGGGCGGGCGGGCGCTCAATATGGAAAGATCGGCATAGACCTGGCTGGCATCGGCATTGACGATGATGCCGCCGGTGGCTTGCGCGAGCCGAAGCGCCACTGCGCTCTTGCCGCTGGCGGTCGGCCCGGCAATAAGCGCGACCGCCGGCCGATCGGGGCCGGGCGCTGTGGACGGGAGATCGGGATCAGGCATGGCAGGTGAGCGGGACATGATCGCGACCTTAGTGGCCCATGACGGACTTGGGCAGGGGGTGGTCGATGCGGCGCGCGATGCGCTGGCGCAAGCCGGCCTGGATGTCGGCGCGCCGGCCTGGATCGAGCCGGGCGAAGCGGCGGACCTGCCGTTCGCCGGCGATCGCGCCGCCGCGCGCGCGGCGCTGGAGGCGCTGGCGCCTCCGGCCGACCTCTTCGTGCTGGCGCGCGCCAACCGGGATTGCGCGCTGTTCGTGGCGGACATGGATTCGACCATGATTACCGTCGAGTGCATCGACGAGCTGGCCGACTATGCCGGCATCAAGGCGCAGGTCGCCGATGTGACCGAGCGGGCGATGCGTGGTGAGCTGGATTTCGCGCAGGCGCTGGCCGGCCGCGTGGCGTTGCTCAAGGGGCTGGATGAAGCCGCGATCGAACAGTGCCGGGCCGAGCGGGTGACGATCATGCCCGGCGCGATCGCGCTGGTGCGCACGCTGCGGGCGCGGGGCGCGCGGACGATTCTGGTCTCGGGCGGCTTCGTGCCGTTCGCCGGGCCGGTCGGCGAGGCGATCGGCTTCGAGACGCAGATCGCCAATATCCTCCATGTCGCGGATGGCCGGCTGGCCGGCACGGTCGGCACGCCGATCGTCGACGCCGCGCGCAAGCGGGCGGAACTGCTCGGCGCGATCGACGCGCTCGGCATCGCGCCAGCGCGGTCCATCGCCATCGGCGACGGCGCCAATGACATTCCGATGATCGAGGCGGCGGGGCTGGGCGTGGCCTATCACGCCAAGCCCCGGACGCGGGCGGCGGCCGATGCGGCGATCGAGCGCGGCGATCTCAGCGTGCTGCTTCATGCGCTGGGCATCCCCCGCCGCGACTGGATCACATCCTGACGACGCCGCGCCGGCTCAGGGCGCCTTGACGATGCAGGGCGTGCCCGCGCGGCTGATCTGCGCGCACAGGCGCTGGGCCTCGGCGGCGCTGGCCAGCGAGCCGGCCTGGAGCCGGGTGAGGCCGCCGCCCGTGACATAGACGGGCTGGAAGGCCGAGAGGCCGCTCACCCGCCCGCTCAGCGAGCGCCAGAGCGCCTGCGCGCGACCAGTCTCACCGAAGGCGCCGAGCTGCACGCGCCAGCGGCCGCCCGGCGTGGGCGCGATGGCGCCGGCCGGCCGGGGCGCGGGCGTGGCCGGCCGGGCAGGGCGGGCATCGATGCTGACCGGCGGCCGAGGCGGCGGCGCGAGATCGGGCGGGGCGACCGGCGGCGCCGCGGCGACCACGGGCGCGCGGACGGGCGCCGGCGGCGGTGCGACGCGATCCGGCGCGGCGGCGGGGGCCGGGGCGGGGGTCTGTCCGTTCGCCATGGCCGTGGCGAGCGCGAGGCCCTGGGCGCGCTCGGCTTCCGGTATGAAGCTGTCCATCTGTGCAAGGCTCGTCGTCGCCTGTGCAAGGCCGGCCTGCGATGCGCGTGTCATCAGCGCATAGGCGCGCGGCCAGTCGCGCGGGGCGAGGTCGCCGTTGAACAGGGCGGTCGCATAGACATATTGGGCGCGCGGCTCGCCACGCTCGGCGGACGCGCGGATATAGGGGATGGCGTCCTCCTGCCGGCCCTGCTGGAACAGCAGCAGGCCATAATTGTCGCGCGCCTTCTCGTGATTCTGGTCCGCCGCGCGGCGGAACCATTCGAGCGCGACGGCTATGTCCACCGGCACGCCCCGGCCGAGCTTGTAGGCCTGCCCCAGGTTGAACTGCGCATCCGCGTCCCCGCCGATGGCGAGCGGGCGCCATGTCGCGATGGCGCGGTCATAATCGCCCTGGTTCCACGCATCGACGCCGGCTTTCACATCGGCGCGCGCCGCGCCGGCGGCCAGCAGCAGGCCCGTGGCCATGGCTGCGATGACGATCGGTCTCGCGATCGGGTTCATGTCCGTCTTCTCCCCGGCAGGCTCCTGATATGCCCAGAGGCATAGCCGGATGTGGTTAATCGGGCGTTATCGATTGCCATGGTCCGCCCGGCATGCGTCCCCGCGAAACCATTTAACCGAATCTTAGGGCGGTTCATGTGATTTTCCGGTGTTGCAAGGACCATCGACCGGGGGAAACAGGTGCGGATATTGGCGCTCGCGTCGCAGAAGGGTGGCTCCGGCAAGACCACGCTTTCGGGCCATCTGGCAGTCCAGGCGCAGCGCGCCGGGGCCGGTCCGGTGGTGCTCATCGACATCGATCCGCAGGGGTCGCTCGCCGACTGGTGGAACGAGCGCACCGATGAATTCCCCGCCTTCGCGCAGACCACCGTCGCGCGGCTGGCGGCCGATCTGGAGACGCTGCGCCAACAGGGCTTCAAGCTGGCGGTCATCGACACGCCGCCGGCCATCACCATGGCGATCCAGAGCGTGATCGGCGTGGCCGAACTCATCGTGGTGCCGACCCGGCCGAGCCCGCACGATCTGCGCGCCGTGGGCGCCACGGTCGATCTGTGCGAGCGCGCCGGCAAGCCGCTGATCTTCGTGGTGAACGGCGCGACGCCCAAGGCCCGGATCACGTCCGAGGCGGCGATCGCGCTTTCCCAGCATGGCACGGTGGCGCCGGTGACGGTCCACCACCGCACCGATTTCGCATCCTCGATGATCGACGGGCGCACGGTGATGGACTTCGCCGCCGAGGGCCGCTCGGCCAAGGAGATCGAGGCGCTGTGGACCTATATCGCCGACCGGCTCGAGCGCAATTTCCGCCGCACCGTGTTCTCGACCGGCCATCCGGTGATGACGCCGCGACAGACCGGCAGCTTTGGCAGAAGGGTGGTGAACTGATGAGCGGGGCAGAAAAGACGGTGTCCGAGCCGCGTCCGATGGCATCCCTCACGGCCGGCCTGCTGGCCCGGCGCGGCGGGGCGCGTCCCGCCATGCGCCGCTCGCCGCTGGTCAATCTCGGCACGTCCGATCCGGTCAATGATGATCTGGGCTGGAACGACATGGGCGCGGACGAGGGCGAGGAAGCGGTCCAGGCGCCCGCGCCCGAGATGGTGGCGGAGCCGCCGGTGACGCGGGAGGCGCCCGCGCATACGCATATCCTCGACGAATTGAGCGCGCTGGCCGACCGGATTCGCCAGACCGCGATCGACACGCCCGCCCGCACGCGCAAGCCGCGCGCGGCGACGCTCACCGGCGCCCGGCCCAAGGCGGCGTTCACGCTGCGGCTGGACAGCGCCCGGCATCTGCGCCTGCGCCTGTTCAGCGCTGTGTCGAAGCGCTCGGCCCAGCAATTGCTGGTGGAGGCGCTGGACGAGATTTTCGCCCGGAACGAGCAGATCAGGACATTGGCGGAGCAGATCGAGGCCGACCAGGCCCCGATCGCGCGCCCGATCGAGCGAACATGAATTGGGGATCATGACGATGCGGAAGCGGACATTCTCCACCTTGCTGGCCTCGGCCGTCATCCTCGGCTCCTCGATGGTCGGGTGCAGTGGCGCGCGGATGGATCGGCGGCCCGCGCTGACGGCGGGCGACGCGGCCTCGCGCGCGCCGCGCATCGAGCGGATGCTGGCCGACAAGGACTTCGCGCGCGCGCTGTTCGAGGCGGAAACGCTCGTCGCCGCCGCGCCCGGCGAGCCGGCCTATCGCGCACTGCTCGGCCGCGCCTATCTGGGCAATGGCCGCTATATATCGGCGCGGCAGGCCTTTTCGGATGCCATGGCGCTCGGCAATCGCGACGTGCGCACGATCATCAGCCTCGCGCTCGCCGAAACCGGCCTGGGCGATTCGGCGGCGGCGCGCGACCTGCTCGTCTCGCATATCCAGGACCTGCCGGCGGCCGACTATGGCCTGGCCATGGCGATGGCCGGCAATCCGCGCGAGGGCGTGCGCGCCCTGCTGGAAGCCGTCAAGCAGCCCGGGGCGACGGCGCAGACCCGCCAGAATCTCGCTTATGCCCTCGCGCTGGGTGGCGCCTGGGGGCAGGCGCGGCTGATGGCCGGGCAGGATCTCGCCGCGCGCGACGCGGAACAGCGCATGGCGCAATGGTCGCAGGTCGTGGCCAGCGGCTCGCTCGAACAGCGGGTCGTGGCGATGGTCGGCATCGCGCCGCGTGGCGACGATGACGGCGTGCCGACCCGGCTGGCGCTGAATCCGGCGGCCGCGCCGGTCGAGTTCGCGGCGGTCGATCCCGCGCCGGACGCGGCGCCGGTGTCGAGCGAGGAGCGGATCGCGGCGCTCACGCCCCCGCCCGCGCCGACGGACACGATGGTCGTCGCGACCGCGCTGGCCGCAGTGGATGAAAGCGCGGCGCCCATCCTCCACGCGCCCGCCGAGCCGATGCGCGAGGCATTGCGTGCGTCCTTCCAGCGCACCAACACGCCCGAAGCCATGGTCGCGCGATCCGCGCTGAGCCGCATCGCGCCGCGCGTGGCGCCGGTCGCCGATGCCGATGCGAGCGACTGGGTCGTGCAGCTTGGCGCGTTCGACAGCGAATCCGTCGCGCGGGAGAAATGGGCGCGGATCAGCCGCACCAATCACGGCCTGGGTGAATTCAACGAGGTCCACAGCCGCTTCTCGCGTGATGGGCGCGACTATTATCGCCTCGCCGTGCGCGGCTTTGGCGATCGCGGCGCGGCGCAGGCCATGTGCCGCTCGCTCCAGGCCAGCGGCCAGGCCTGCTTCGTGCGCCTCGACGATACCCAGAGCACGCGCATGGCCCGGGCCGAGGCGCGTGGCGGCGAACAGATCGTCGCGCGCGGTGTCGCCGGCGCTGGCGGGCAATTCGCGGGGCGCTGAAGCCCGGCGCGGCCGCGGTCAGAGGCGCGCAGGTCGCGCGCCGCCGCATCGTTTCTCAGCGGATGACGCCGCCTTTCATCAGCAGGCGCGCGCGGCCCTGCACGGGCAGCTTGTCGAACGGCGTGTTGCCGGCGGCGGCGGCCATCTTCGCCGAATCGACGATCCAGGGCGTGTCCGGGTCGATCAGGATGAGATCGGCCGGGGCGCCCGGTTCGAGCCGGCCCGCGTCCAGATCGAGCAGGCGCGCGGGGTTCGCGGCGAGCAGGGCCATCAGCCGCGTCTCGCCGATATGTCCATCCCGCACCAGGTTGAGCCCGAGCGGCAGCAGCGTCTCGGCGCCCGCGACGCCCGGCGCGGCATCGGCGAAGGGCAGGCGCTTGTCTTCCGGCCCGCGCGGATCGTGGCTCGAGCAGAGGATATCCACCGTGCCGTCCGCCACCGCGCGGATCGCGGCGCGCCGGTCGTCCTCGCTGCGCAGCGGCGGGGAGAGCCGCGCGAAGGTGCGGAAATCGCTCACCGCCGAATCATTGAGGAAAAGGTAGGAAGGCGTGGTGCCGCACGTGATCGCGAGCCCTTCCGCCTTGGCCGCACGCACCAGATCGAAACCGGCGGCAGTGGTGACCTGCTTGATGTGCAGCCGCGCGCCGGCCTCTCGCGCCAGCGCGACGTCCCGCGCGATGGCGATCGCTTCCGCGCAGGCCGGCGCGCTGGCAAGGCCGAGGCGCGTCGCGGTCTCGCCATCGGTGGCGACGGCGCTGGCGGCGAGCCCGCCATCCTCGGCATGGCTGATGACCGCCAGGTCCAGCGCGGCGGCATAGCGCAGCACGCGCAGCATCACGCCCGAATCGGCGATCCATTGCCGCCCGGTGGCGATGGCGCGGGCGCCGGCGGATTTCATCATCGCCATTTCGGCGAGGTCGCGCCCGGCCAGTCCGCGCGTCGCGGCGCCGAGCGGATGCACCCAGAAGTCCGGCTTGCCCGCACGCCCGGCATGCTGGATCAGGCCTGGCTCATCGAGCACCGGCGACTGATCGGGCATCAGCGCCGCGCGGGTGATGCCGGAGAAGTGGAAGGCCGGCTTGTCGGTCTTGAACACGCCGATATCGATGATGCCGGGCGCTACCAGCATGTTGCGCGCGTCGATCCGCTCGGCATCGGCCGGGATGTCCACCACGCCGACCGCCTTGATCCGCTCGCCCTCGACCAGCACGGTGCCGCTGCTCAGGCCATCGGCTGCCGGATCGCACAGCCGGCCGCCGGTGATCGCGATCATGCCCATCCTTCGATTCCCCTGTCGCGCCGGGTGAGGACATCCAGGCAGGCCATGCGCACGGCGACGCCCATCTCGACCTGCTCGGTGATGGCGGAGCGGACCGGATCGTCGGCGACGCTGCTCAAAATCTCCACGCCCCGGTTCATCGGGCCGGGATGCATGACGGTGGCGTCCGCCCTGGCGCGCTTGAGGCGCTCGGGCGTCAGGCCGTAGAGCATGTGGAACTCCCGCGCGGAGGGGATGAAGCCGCCGTCCATCCGCTCATTCTGGAGCCGCAGCATCATGACGACATCGGCGCCCTCCAGCGCGGCATCGAAATCGGTGAAGGGCGTCACGCGGTAGCGCTCGATGGCCGGCGGCATCAGCGTGACCGGCGCGCAGACGCGCACCTGGCAGCCGAGCGCGGTGAGGCAGAGCATGTTCGAGCGGGCGACGCGGCTGTGCAATATGTCGCCGCAGATGGTGACGATCAGCCCCTCGAACCCACCTTTGCGGCGGCGGATGGTGAGCGCGTCGAGCAGGGCCTGGGTCGGGTGCTCGTGGCGGCCGTCGCCGGCATTGAGCACGGGGCAGTCCACCTTGTCGGCGATGAGCTGCACCGCGCCAGAGCTCATATGGCGGATCACCATCACGTCCGCGCGCATCGAATTGAGCGTGACGGCGGTGTCGATCAGCGTCTCGCCCTTCTTCACGCTCGACTGGGCGGCATGCATGTTCACCACGTCCGCGCCGAGTCGCTTGCCGGCGACCTCGAAGGAGAGGAGCGTGCGCGTGCTGTTCTCGAAGAAGGCGTTCATCTGGGTGAGGCCGGCCAGCCGGTCGTCATGCTTGCGGCTGTCGGCGCGGTTGAGGAAGGCCCATTGCTCCGCCTCGCCCAGCAGGAAGCGGATTTCGTGCGGGGCGAGCCCGGCGATGCCGACGAGATGACGGTGCGGGAAATTCTCCCGGCCGATGAGGCCCGTCTCGGGGATGAAGGGATTTGTCATTAAAACGCCTCGTTAGAGAGGCGCACGGCGAGACTCAAGGGCGTGTTGCGAACCAGGCGAGAAAGCCGATCTGGGCGAGGGCGATGAGGTGCAGCGGACGGGAGAAGGTCGTCTTGCGCGTCTTGTGGCGGAACAGGCGGCGGCCGGCATAGGCGCCGGGCGTGCCGCCGATCGCGGCGAGCAACAGGAGCGTGCGCTCGGGGATGCGGCGCTCGCCCCGCCGCGCGCGGGCCTTGTCGATCCCGAAGGCCGCGAAGGCCGCAAGGTTGATCGCGGCGAGCGCGAGCAGGGCGGGTATCCAGTCCGTCATGTCAGGAGCGCTAATGGACCGATGCGCACTGCACCATCAGGCATAGCTCAGGCCGTCGATCGCCGCTTGCAGGATCAGCGCAGCTGCGTGGGCGTCGATCTTTTCGGCGCGCTTGGCACGGCTCATGTCCTGCGCGATCATGGCGCGCTCGGCCGCGATGGTGGACCAGCGCTCGTCCCATAGCAGGATCGGCAGCTCCAGCACGGCGATGTTGCGAGCGAAGGCGCGGGCGGCCTGGCTGCGCGGGCTCTCGCTGCCGTCCATGTTGAGGGGCAGGCCGATGACGAGGCCGCGCACGGATTGTTTCGCGACGAAGTCCGCCAGCACGGCCTTGTCCGCGCCGAACTTGCCGCGCCTGTGGGTGTGCGCCGGGCTGGCGATGCTCCAGCCGGCGTCGCACAGCGCGAGGCCGATCGTCTGCGTGCCCAGATCGAGCCCGAGCAGCCGCCCGCCCTGCGGCAGGGCCTGCGCGAAGGCGGTCCGGTCGAGCGTGATCAATCCGCCGGTCGCCATGCCCGGACCCTGTGGAGCGCATCGGCGCGGATGTTCGCCCAGAACAGGGCATAGTCATAGACATGGTAGTTGTTGCCCGGCAGCACCGCGCTGCCCAGCGCCGGCGCCCGGTCGAGCAGCAGCAGGCCGCGCCCGCCGCAGCGCGCGCCGGCGCCGCCGGGCGGCAGGAGCTGGGTCGTCGCCGCGCCGCCATCGCCCATCAGCATGCCCAGATTGAGGTCGGCCGGTGCATCGGGCGCTACGCCGCCGTTCATCGGATTGATGCAGAGCATCGGCTCACCCTTGCGCGAGGCGCCGTCGAGAGCAGGCTGGTCATCGAACACGGTCTCGATCCCGGCGGAGTCGGCCGGTTGCGCGAAGCTCTGCCAGCCGAGCACGCACCCGGTCTGGTCCGGCCCGGTGCAGGCGGGCAGGCCGAGCGCGGGCAGATCATGCGCGGCCGAGATCGGCCAGCCGACCGCGTAGACCGCCACGATGCGCCCGCGCAGGGCCGGGTCGTCGCGATGGGCCTGCAGCAGCGTGAGCAGGTGCCGCGTGCCCTGGCTGTGCGCGGCGAGGATGACTGGCCCGTCCGGATTGGCGGCGAGGAAGGCGTCGAACGCCGCCGCCACGTCGCGATAGGCGCTGGCGAGCGCCTGCGCGGCCTCGGGCTTCTCGGTGAGGAAGGCGCCGAACACGGCCTGGCGATAGCGCGGCACCCAGACCTGGCCGGCGCTGGCGAAGGCGCTCGCCTGCAGGCGCACGAAGCGCTCGGCCTGCTGGCCGGCCGCGATGTCCGTGAAGGGCGCGTTCCACCGATTCGCCTCGAACGCGCTGGTCGGATGGATGAAGAAGATGCTGGCCGGCCGCTCCGGTGCCTGCGTGCCGCCGCGCAGCGTGGGCGGCTGCCAGCGCGCGGGATCGTCCCGCCGCCCGTCCGGCCGGCTGATCCACGCCTCGCGCCGCGCGTAGAAATCGGCGGGCAGCGGGCCGGGCTGGCTGAAGGCCACCCGAGGCACGAGCGCGGCCTGCATCAGCCGCGGGCCGAAGAAGGAGAAGGCGATCATGCCAATGACCGCCAGCACGATGATGCCGGCAACGACATAGAGGAACTTGCGGGCCAAACGGGCGTCACTCCTGCGCAATGGATCAACGGCTCATGCCCGCAGCCGCGCACGGTGGCAAGCGAGCGGCGACTCGCCCGGTGCCCCGTTGGCGCGACGGCGTGGCGCGGCGGCCGCCATCATGCTAGTCCGGCCGGCGTTGTGGGGGAGCGCGGCATGATCGACGAGACGGCGGACGAGGCGGGCCATGGTCCATTGCGAGTCTGGGTGATCGCCCTGCTGGGCGGGCTGATCGCCCTCGCTATCGAGCGGCTGGGCGCGGTGCCCGAGCCGTTGCCGGCCTGGACGCGGCATCTGCTGACCTCCGGCGCGGTGTTCCTCGGCGTTGCAGGCCTGGCCTTCGCGCTGGCCTGGGAGCGGGGCCGGCTGGTCGGCGCGCTGGTCATCGCCCTGCTGTGCGCGCTGGTGGCGGGCGGCGTCGTGCTATGGAACTTCACGCCGCAGGAATATGCCGGCGATCCGGGCTGGCGGCTGGCCTGCGGGTTCGTCGCGGCGAGCGCGCTGCTCATCCTGTTCCAGGCCGGGCAGGATCGCGCCGCCGGCTGGCCCGCGCGCTGGTCGCCGGGCGGGCTGCGCGCATGGAAGCCCGAGTCGATCCATTATGCCGATGTGCACGGCCATTTGTGGAGCAATGCGCTGGCGCTGGGCGCGAGCCTGCTGTTCACCGGCATCGTCTTCGCGCTGGCGCATCTGATGGCCGAGATGTTCGCGCTGGTGCGGATCGGGCTGTTGCGCCGGCTGCTGCGCGAGCCATGGTTCGTCGCCGCCCTGTGCGGCACCGGCTTTGGCGCCGCGCTCGGGCTGTTGCGGGATCGCGCGGAGATCATCGCGGCCGTGCGCCGGGTCGTCATGGTGGTGCTGCGCGTGCTGGCGCCGGTGCTGGCGGTCGGCATCTTCATCTTCCTGGCCGCGCTGCCGCTGACGGGACTTGCCCCGCTGTGGGAGACCGGCGGCACCACGCCGATCATGCTGGGCGGCGCCATCATCGCGCTGCTGCTCACCAATGCCGTGGTGGACGATTCGCCCGCCAATGAATCGCGCTCGGTGCTGCTGAGCGCCTGCGCCGCCGCGCTCGGGCTGTTCCTGGTGCCGATGGTGGGGATAGCGACCTTCTCCTCGGCGCTGCGCATCCAGCAGCACGGCCTCAGCCCCGAGCGGCTGTGGGCGCTGACCTTCATCATCGCCGGCAGCATCGTGGCGGTGGCCTATGCCGTGACCATCCTCACCCGGCGCGGCTGGTTCGCACGGCTGCGGCAGGCCAATCTGCGGCTGGTCTTCCTGCTCGCGGGCAGCGCGCTGCTGCTCGCCACGCCGTTGCTCAGCTTCGACCGGATCGCCACCGCGCACCAGCTCCAGCGGCTGGCCAGCGGACAGGTGCCGGTCGAGATGTTCGACTATCGCGCGCTGTGGTTCGAGTTCGGCCCGCCCGGCCGCGCGGCGATCCGGCAGCTTGCCGAAAGGTCCTCCGATGCGCGGATCCGGCGCTATGCCAGGGCCGTGCAGGCGCTCGCCAGCCGATATGCTCCGCCGCCCAATGCGCAGGGGGGCGAGCAGGGCAGGCCGCTCGACGAACGCCTGACGATCGTGCCGGCCGCCGTGCCGCTGGACAGCGCCTTGCGCGCGCGGCTGATCCAGTTCGACGCCTGCGGGACGACGGGCGCGTGCCTGCTGCGCTACCTGCCCGGCGACTCCACCGCGATCGTCGTCGCCGATCCGCCGGCCACGTGCGCGGATTGCACGCCGACCCTGCGCCTGCTGCGGCGCGGCAAGGGCGACTGGCGCGAAAGCGCGGTCTATCTGGCGGACGGGCAGGGGGCCACGGCCGCTGCGGCGGCGATCCGTGCCGGCGAGGTGGCGTTTCGCGAGGTCATGCGGCGCCAGCTCTATATCGGCAACGAGGCGATGGGCGAGCCGATCCCGCTGGAGAATGAGGCTGTGCCTTGATGCGCGTCCGGGGCGGTGCTAGCGCGCGGCCATGAGTGTAGACCTGACCACCGTCAAGAAGATCGCCAGCCTGGCCCGTCTCGCCGTCAGCGAGGATGAGGCCGAGGCGCTGGTGCCGGAGCTGAATGGCATTCTCCACTGGGTGGAGCAGCTGGAGGAAGTGGACGTCGCCGGCATCGAGCCGATGACCGCCGTGATCCCCAACACGCTGCGCCTGCGCGAGGATGTGGTGACCGATGGCGATGTGCGCGACAAGGTGCTCGCCAATGCGCCGCAGGCCGAGCATGGCTTCTTCACCGTGCCCAAGGTGATCGAGTGATGGCCATGGCGCATCATCCGATCGTCCCCGCACGTGCGGGAATCCGCTGGAACGCCGGAGCACGGGCATGACCAATCTCACCGATCTCACCGTCGCGCAGATCCGCGACGGGTTCCGCGCCGGGGATTTCTCCGCGCGCGATGTGGCCGAGGCGTTCAACGCCAATGTCGCCGCCGCCCGGGCGCTCAATGCGTTCATCGTCGAGACGCCCGAGGCTGCGCTCGCCGCGGCCGACCGGGCGGACAAGGACCGCGCGGCCGGCACGCTCAAGCCGCTCTCCGGCGTGCCCATCGGCATGAAGGACCTGTTCTGCACGCAGGGCGTGCAGACGACCGCCGCCAGCCACATGCTGGAAGGGTTCAGGCCCACCTATGAGTCGACCGTCTCGCAGAAGCTGTGGGATGCGGGCGCGGGCATGCTGGGCAAGCTCAATCTCGATCAGTTCGCCATGGGCTCCTCCAACGAGACCAGCTATTTCGGCAATGTGATCTCGCCATGGCGGCGCGGGAACGGCGACAATGCGCCGCTCGCACCCGGCGGCAGCTCGGGGGGCAGTTCGGCGGCGATCGCGGCGCGGCTCTGCCCGGCGGCGACCGGCACGGATACCGGCGGCTCGATCCGCCAGCCCGCCGCCTTCACCGGCATTTCCGGCATCAAGCCGACTTATGGGCGCTGCTCGCGCTGGGGCATCATCGCCTTCGCCAGCTCGCTCGATCAGGCCGGGCCGATGGCGCGCGACGTGCGCGACTGCGCGATCATGCTGGAGGCCATGGCCGGGTTCGATCCGAAGGATTCGACCTCGCTGGATATGGCCGTGCCGCAGTGGGAGGCTGGATTGTCCAGCAATCTCAAGGGTAAGAAGGTCGGTATTCCCAAGGAATATCGCGTCGACGGGCTCGATGCGGACGTGGCGCGCGTGTGGGATGACGGCATTGCGTGGCTGAAGGATGCGGGCGCCGAGATCGTCGAAGTCTCGTTGCCGCACAGCAAATATGCGCTGCCGGCCTATTATATCATCGCGCCGGCGGAGGCTTCCTCCAACCTCGCGCGCTATGACGGCGTGCGCTACGGCCTGCGCGACCTGCCCGAGGGCGCGAACCTGCAGGACATGTATGCCGCGACCCGTGCCGCCGGCTTCGGCCCGGAAGTGAAGCGCCGCATCATCATCGGCACCTATGTGCTCTCGGCGGGCTTCTACGACGCCTATTATACGCAGGCGCAGAAAGTGCGCGCGCTGATCGCGAGGGATTTCGCCCGCGCCTTCGAGGCATGCGACGTGATCCTCGCGCCGACCGCGCCGAGCGCCGCCTTCGCGCTGGGTGACAAGTCGGCCGATCCGCTGTCCATGTATCTGAACGACGTGTTCGCGGTGCCGGCCTCGCTGGCGGGGCTGCCGGCCATGTCCGTGCCCGGCGGACTGACGCAGGGCGGGTTGCCGCTCGGCCTGCAGATCATCGGCCCGGCCTTCGACGAGCAGGCGGTGCTGAATGCCGGCCTCGCCATCGAGGAGCGGGCAGGGTTCACGGCGCGGCCGGAGCAATGGTGGTAGCGATAGAGCCGTCCGTCCCGAGCGTGTCGAGGGACTGTTTTGCTTTTTCAAGGAAGGACCGGGTTGTGACAGGCGCGGTCCGAACGGAAACAAGAAGATGAGTGAATATCGCATCCAGGGCGCAACCGGCGAATGGGAGGTCGTGATCGGCCTGGAAGTCCATGCGCAGGTCACGTCCAACGCCAAGCTTTTCTCGGGCGCGGCGACCGCGTTCGGCGCGGAGCCGAACACGCAGGTCAGCCTTGTCGATGCGGCGATGCCGGGCATGTTGCCGGTGCCGAACCGGGAGTGCATCCGCCAGGCGGTGCGCACCGGGCTCGCCATCAACGCGCAGATCAACAAGTGGAGCCGGTTCGACCGCAAGAATTATTTCTATGCGGACCTGCCGCAGGGATACCAGATTTCCCAGCTTTATCATCCGCTTGTAGGCGAAGGTTCGCTCACGATCGAAGCCGATGAGAAGGCCGGCATCGCGCAGGACAAGGCGATCGGCATCGAGCGCATCCATGTCGAGCAGGATGCGGGCAAGCTGATGCACGACCAGCACCCCACGCGCTCCTATGTGGACCTCAACCGATCGGGCGTGGCGCTGATGGAGATCGTCAGCCGTCCGGACATGCGTTCTCCTGCTGAAGCAGGGGCTTATGTCCGTAAGCTGAGGGCAATTCTGCGCTACGTCGGCTCGTGCGACGGCAATATGGAGGAAGGCTCCATGCGCGCGGACGTGAACGTCTCGGTCCGCAGGCCGGGCGACGAATTCGGCACGCGCACGGAGACCAAGAACGTCAACAGCGTGCGCTTCGTCATGCAGGCCATCGAATATGAGGCGCGGCGCCAGGTCGAGGTGCTGGAGGATGGCGGCCGCATCGTGCAGGAGACGCGGCTGTTCAATCCGGACAGCGGCACCACCCGCTCGATGCGCTCCAAGGAAGATGCGCATGATTATCGCTATTTCCCCGATCCCGACCTGCTCCCGCTGGAACTGGACGACGCCTTCATCGAGGCATGCCGGGCATCGCTGCCCGAGCTGCCGGACGCGAAGCGCAAGCGCTATGTCGAGGGGCTGGGCCTCTCCGCCTATAATGCGCAGGTGCTGACCGCCGAGGCGGAGACGGCGCGCTGGTTCGAGGCGCTGCTTGCCGAGGGTGCGCGCATCCAGGGCAAGAGCGAAGGCGACGTCGCAAAGGCGAGCGCCAACTGGTTGCTTTCAGAGCTTTATGGTGCGCTGAATCGGCTTGGAAAATCGCTGGAGGACAGCCCGGTGAGCCCCGAGCGCGGGGCGCAGCTGCTGGCGCTCGTCGCCGATGGCACGATTTCCGGCACCATCGCCAAGCAGGTCTTCGAGATCATGCTGGAAAGCGGCGATGCGCCCGCCGCGATCGTGGACGCGCGCGGCCTCAGGCAGACCACCGATACCGGCGCCATCGAAGCGGCCGTCAACAAGGTGCTGGCCGATAATGCGGACAAGGTCGCCCAGTATAAGGGTGGCAAGGAAGCGCTGTTCGGCTTCTTCGTCGGCCAGACGATGAAGGCGATGCAGGGCAAGGCCAATCCTCAGGCGGTCAACGAACTGCTGAAGAAGGCGCTGGGCTGAGCGAAGACCGGGCTGAGCGAAGAATCGCCGGGCAGGGCGGCGGCCGGGGCTTCGGTTTTCAGGTCATCGCGACCCGGAGCCATGGAGCCAGACAGGTCGCTCGCCCCGCAGCAGCACGAGGCTCCGGCTCGGGCCGGGGCGATGGCCCGATGCCCAGATCGACATCACTTCATCCCTGATCTGGATTCGCGGGGATGTCAGGCAGTTCGTCGGGGCCGCGTCCGGGCTCGTCGATATTGGGCGTTTCCGGCACGATTTCAGGCGGTTCGCGGTAGGGTTGCTCGGGCACGGGCTGCATCGGCGGCATTTCGGGCGGCGACTGGGGATTGATCGTATCGGGCGGCGGCGGTTCGGGCTGGGTGGCCATGAAAACGGTCCTTTTTCCTTTGGATCAGAACGGGTCGCCCGCCTCTTCGTTCCGCACGCAAAGCGGTGGGATGCGGGATTGCCCTTTTCGAGGCTTTGTCCTATGGCCCGCCGACCGGCGACCGATGCGGGCGTGGCGAAACTGGTAGACGCGCCAGATTTAGGTTCTGGTATCGCAAGATGTGGGGGTTCGAGTCCCTTCGCCCGCACCAGTTGCGCGGCCCTCGCCCCGTTCGGTT
>Ga0180219_1000118_pt1 | contig 93333 bp, 96 predicted proteins | sample eDN3rd30CBELigMG_FD_151338 | JGI IMG/M metagenome (GOLD analysis project Ga0180219, IMG submission 151338) | Enriched Miracle-Growth compost microbial communities from Emeryville, California, USA - eDNA 3rd pass 30_C BE-Lig MG (version 2)... ...
GTATCACCGGCAGCGTCCCCAGGACGCACTCGGCGGATTGACGCCCATCGAGTTCGAAGCCAAACTAGCCCGGCCGCGGGCCCTCGCGGCCTAACCAGAAACTGTCACCAGTTCCTGCATCAGACCCGAGAATCGGTCGAGATCATGGTCATGGCGGTCTCCGATTTGGACGAGAAACGAGCTGGACATGCGTGCTGGCGCCGATCTGCTATGCCCGTCGGCACTTTTCGAGGCTCTTGGGCCCCCTCCCCAGTCCGGTTGGCTGGGTGCGGGTGGGGTCCTGCCGGCGCGTGCCTAGGAGGTCGATCGCGCGCGCCGGCAGGGGCTTGGTCGTCTATTGGAAGACGTTGATGCCGAGGCGCTGGGCCTTGGCGTGGGCGGTGCGTGCGCCGCGGTCGATGTCGGGGTGTGGCTCGACGGGTGCGGGCGGTTCGGCGGGTGCGGTGAGCGCGTCGACTTCGCTGATGCTGCGGAGTGCGACACCGGCTGCGGCGAGTCGGCGGGCTTCACCGATCACGTCGTGTCGAGCCGTCGCCGGGATGCTCGCTGCGATGACGGGGTGCTCGTAGTGGAACTCGTGGGGGCTGTAATGGTCGAGCTTGCGGTGCTCGTGCTTGGCGCGCGCTCCGCGGTTGCGGACGATGCCGTCGACGAGCCACTGGAGATGGATGCGCCGCACAGCCTTGATGGTCTGGTGGGCCGTCTCAGCGTCGAGCCACTGCTGCGCGACACCAGCCCTCGCCGCGTCTTCGATGGTCCTGATCCCTTCGAGTGCCGCGGCGAGGGCGACGAGTTGCTGTGCGGCTGCGGAGTAGACGGGGCGCAGGATGTCGAGGTTGCGGTCGGCGCGGGCTGTGAGCGCCGCCCACGATCTGCGACTGGCTTCGTTGATCGCTTCCCCGGTGATCTCGATGTCGCGGCTGAGAGACTCCCAGGTGTCGGTCGGCCTGGTGCCGGTCGCGAGGGCGAGTGCTTCGGCTCGGACGGCGGTAGGTGCCGACTCGCGGCGACGGTGGAGTTCGCGGTAGCGAGCTTGGAGTTCACCCTCGAGCTTGGTGCACTCAAGGACCGCGTTGAGGTCGGCGAGGTCCACGCCAAGCGTGCGCAGTTCCCGGATGATGCCGGGCACGTCTCGAAGGTCGGTCGGGGTGGCGGAGATGCGGATCATGGTTCAGTCCTTTCGGGTGTTGCGGAATGCGGAGCGGTTTGCTGCGCGTCGGTCTTCGGCGCTGTCATCCACCTCGGTCGAGGTCGCCGCGGGGCTGTGGGTGGTCGGCACGTAGGGGTCGTGGCCGACGGCGCGGTTCACGATCTCGTCGGGTGTGAAGCTCTCGGGGTCACGACCGTGATCGTCCAGAAGTCGGCGGATCTCGTCGTCATCGAGGTGTCGCATGGTGGGTTCCTTTCGGGTTGTTGGGTTCAGGTCTGAGGTGTGCGGGCGATCGTGCTTGCCAGCGGTCGCGGAGTTCTTTCGCGAGGCGCGTCATCGGCGCCTGGAGTGCAGGTGTCGGTGCACGTCGGTTTCGTCTCGGCACGGCGGAGGTCCTTTCGGGGTCGTCCTGGTCGCCTCTTCTCGGTCCATCGCTCACCGGCCCAGATACCTGCCTTCGGTCGCTCGGCGAGCGCGTACGTCCGACACAGGGCGAGGACCGAACATGCGGCGCACTTGGCGGTCACGTCAGTTGGGATCGGACCGTGGTCGGTGAGGTAGCGGTCGTCGTCGCGACAGGGAGGGGTGACCGCTTCGGTCGCGATGACAAGGGCCGCGTAGGCGTCGGCGGCGCGGGTCATGAGCGGTTCCCGTCGTCATTGAGCGCAAAGGGTGTGCTCTCGGCACCCTTGGCACTCTTTGCTCCCTTACCGCTCTCTTTGCCGAGATTCAGCGTCCACAGCCACCGGCCCTGATAGCCGGACTTGGCCTTGTCGACGATCCGAGTGCTGGCTCGCTTGAGGCTGTCCCAGCTCATCCCGTCGCTGCGAGCTGCCTTCTGGATCTCGCCAGCCGGGGCAGTGCCGCCATGGTCTTCCAGGTAGCCGATGATCCATCGCTCGGCTTCGCTGCGGTCCTCACTGTCGTCGTCACGAGCACGGTCGAGGATGGACTGCACGTCCAGGTCGGTATCGCCGAGGTAGTCGACCGTGCCGACCGTCGCCCTGTCGCCGTCGTCCGTGGTGATCTCGGTGGAGCGGATCGCGAACGCGAACGAGTCCGCGATGGTCTCGGAGTAGTTCGCCTTGTCGAGCGTCACGATCCGGTTGCCGGTGTCTTCGTCGCGGGCGAAGACGAGCACACTGCGGGATACGTCGCGGAAGGCATGCGAGCCCGACAGCCGCGATGACAGGGAACCACCCGACTTGTTCAGGTGCATGATGGCGATCACCGCGACATCGGCCTCTTGCGCGATCGCCGCGACCGGGTTGAGCGCGGCGCGCACGTCGGCGACCTTGTGTAGGTCTCCGCTCATCGTTGAGGTGATCGGGTCGATGATGATCAGCCCGGCCCCGGTGTCGGCGAGTGCCTGTCGGATGCGTGGCGCGTCCTCGGGCATGGCCGGGATCGTCTCGGTCGTGATCTCGTCGATCTTCGAACGGATCGTCAGGTGGTAGACCATCGAGGAGTCTGCGCCAGCTGCGATCAGCCGCGGTTTCATCACCGTGGCGAGGTCGTCCTCGTGCGAGACGATCAGCACCGGACGGGGGGTGCCGTGTAGGTCGCCCTCGAGCTGGCCTTGGTTGAGCTTCGCCGCCAGGTGCAGTGCGAACGTGGACTTGCCTTCGCCGCCGTAACCAGCGAACACGCTGACGACCCCAAGCGGGACTCGATCGGACCAGAGCCATCGTTGACGTCGCGAGCGGATCGACGCGAACGGGGTGAGCACGAGCTCACGCGACTCGATGCCGCTCATGCCATTGCCGCCGATCCCCCGGCACTGTTCAGATGCTCGATCCATGCGTCGGCGACGTCACCGCGCCAGGTGTCGATCGCGTAGGCGAGATCGGTGCGCACGTCCGGGAGGAACACAGGCGGATACACATTGCCGACAACGACCCGGACCGTGGTTCCGCTGCGCAGCATCGCAGTGCGATCCCAGAAGCGATAGGCGATGTCGTGAGCCGAGGTCAGACGATCAACCCGAACCGTAGCCACCGGGCGCACCAAAACCCGAAGCGCCTGCCATGACGGGGTGACAATGGAAGTGCTCTCAGCCTCACCAGCGAGAACTCCAGCCGCCCTGGTCCCCACCGGGCGGCTTTCTCGTGCCGGGTTCATCGCGAACCACCGCCTCGCAGAAGCGCGACCACGCGAGCGACCTGGTCATCCGTGAGGGGTGGGGCGCCCGCGACAACGCGCTCGACGTAGGCAGCGAGCTTCGTTGCGGCAAGGTCCCCGCGGGCGGCGATGAGATCTGGATCGTCTGCGGGACGCGATCGAGAGAGCGATGCAACGCGGTTGCGTTCGCGAATCGGCGTAGACATGAAGGATGCCTCCGAGCGTGGGAATTAACCCTCCGCTGAGAGGCATCGCTCCGAGGTATGTACCGCCTCGGACGGGGTCTTGCCTAGAAGCTAGGCTCCCTAAAGTCTAGGCGCTACTTCCTTGAGCTCTATGGATTGGACGCCGTGCGCTGCAAGCGTGTCGAGGATCCGGGCGAGATTCTCTTCACGTGCGGCAACGGCAATGCCGCACAACTTGCAGGTCATCTGGAATCGAACTCGCTCCCCCTCTTCATCGGCCAGGAGCACGGCTTCGCTAGCGCGCTTCTGGAGATGACGGATGGGCTCGTCTGGCAAACGGCGCGGGTATCGGGGCTCTTCGCGAGCCCATCGCCCCCATACCAGCGCATCTTCGCTCCGCTTGGATACCCACTTGGCGATCTGGCGCTTTCGGTGACCGTTTGAGCAAATCACAATCAGGGTTCTGCTGACTGTCGGCTTCATGGCCTCGGCGGCGATCTCGTCAGGACTCATCTCCCTGGACTTGCTGGGATTGGGTGTCGACGACTCGCGATCGCTCGATGTGTCCCTTGGCGTGGACTGTGGCCTACTCGTCATCGGTTCCCCCTCTTGGCCGGATCTGGACACTCTCTAGGTCCGCGTATGGCTCGCCTGGCCTCCACCCAGGTGGCCTCCCTCTGCGTCCCCGGTGGATGGTTACCTCGAGAAGCGTGTCGACGATCGCACGTCTGCGGTCGAGTGTCGACGCATCGAAGAATGCAGCCGGGTCAGGGACAGAAAGCAGATCAGCGAATGCGCTACCGGACAATCGTGCAGCCTCGCGGTCTGCGATCTTGGTGAGTTCGCCCGCTATGCGCTCGGTTGCCTCGCGGAGTTGCCTCCCGGTGAGGTTTCCGTCGTAGTAGTCGGACTCGACAACGGCGAGACGCGCCCGCAGTTGTTCCGCACGGCTTCGGTCATCTGCCGATTCGCTTTCGGCTTCGATGGGGCGCAGACGATCGACGATGCGGGGATCGTTCAGATATTCATGAATGACGGCAATAACCGCCATGTCGACCGTTGGTTGGTGCCGCATCGGATGACCTTTTGACGCCGAGCACGTGTAGTACGGCCGGCCTCGAGATCCCGAGACGTAGACTGTCGCGCCGCACTCGCCGCACTTGTAGATACCCGAGCCGAGCCACCGCCGCTCAGGGCCGGGGGTGCTCTTGCGGGCAGGGTTGTTCATCGCCGCCACGAGCGCGCGCCACTCGTCCTCGGTGACGATCGCGGGCCATGCCGCCTTGCCGACGACTTCCCCGCGAGCCTCCAGTAGTCCGGCATTGCGCGGGCGGAGCAGGATGCGCCGAATACGGGTGGCCTCGTGGTTGGCCCCGGACGTGCCGAGTACCCCGGCCCCGGCCCATTCCTTCGCAATCGTGCGGAGCGAGCGCCCAGCGAGCACGTCGCGGGTCGCCTGCCGGATCAGGGTAGCCTCGTCCTCTCGGATGGTCATACCGTCCGAGTCGTACCCGAACGGTCGACGACCTCCCCTCCACAGCCCCTCGGTGGCCGCTTGAGCCTTGGCGCGCCTCGCGCGCTCAGAAGTGCGCTCGGCCTCCGCCGCGTCCCAGGCGGCGATGGTGAGGGCCACGGCGCGGCCATCCGCAGTGGTGAGGTCATGCGAGCCGGACGCCACGGTCTGGATTCGGAGCTTCCCGGCGTTGGCCCGCTCGATCAGCCCGATCCACTCGGCGGGACGGCGAGTCAATCGAGAGTTGCTGTAGGCAATGATGACGTCCGCCTCGCCGGCATCGAGAGCTGCGAGCATCGCTGCATACTGCGGTCGGGATTTCTTGGAGATCGTCGAGGCGGACACATCGTTGTCAGTGAAGACCCGGACGACAGTCATCCCCAGCCGATCGGCCAGAGCGCGACAGTCGTCTTCCTGACGCTGCACGCCAAGCTCGCGACCCTCGGGGTCATTGGAGATGCGGGTATAGATGACCGCTCGATCAGACATGTCCTATCCTCGATCCTTAATCACTTATATCTTCTCACTTGACAGGTCGAAGCCGGAGCCGTGCTTCGGCAGCGCCGCTGGGGAGAGGTTGACCGTGAACTTCTTGTTCGGCAGCTCGCAGCCCGAGTTCGCGGCGGCCGATCGCACGCGCTGTCTCGCCTCGCCGAGTGCCGCGTCGGGCAGTCCGATGAGGTTGAACGCGGGGATGCCGTCGGCGAGGTCCGCCTCGATCTCGACGATCTCGCCGCGCAGCCCGATGAGCGCGATCGCGCTGCCTCGCACGACGGGCATCAGCGCACCCCCTGGAGGTGCTCGATCGTCGGCAGCGAGCCGTCGCGCCAGACGATGACGGATACCGCGTCGACGCGCACGCGGGAGCTGCTGAAGCGATGGGCGGCGCACCATTCGCGGGCGAGTCGATGGATCCGATGCAGCTTCCTGCGGTCGATCGCCTCGAAGGGGTGGCCGAAGCCGAGCGAGGTGCGCGTCTTGACCTCGACCGCGACGACGGCGTCCCCGTCGATCGTGACGATGTCGAGCTCGCCGAGCCGACTGCGCCAGTTGCGGTCGATGACGCGGTGCCCCGCGAGGGTCAGGAAGTCCGCGGCGATGCGCTCGCCGCGCCGCCCGAGTTCGATGTTGCGTGCCATGAGGCGAGCTTCGCGCGAACACCCGACCTCGGGACCGCGAACAGCGCCCGAATGGGGACAGCCCGCCGAGATCGCGGCCTGTGGAGAACGCGATGCCGGCGTTCTCCCGCCCGATCACTCGTCGAGTGCGAGCTCCTTGGGCAGCTCCAGCTCGCGCGCCGAGAGCTCCTCGATGTTGACGTCCTTGAAGGTGAGCACCCGCACGGACTTCACGAAGCGATCCGAGCGGTAGACGTCCCAGACCCAGACGTCGTGCATCGTCAGCTCGAAGTAGAAGTCGTGCTCGGTGTCCTTGCGCTCGAGCGCGACCTCGTTCGCGAGATAGAACCGGCGCTCGGTCTCGATGACGTAGCGGAACTGGCCGACGACGTCGCGATACTCGCGGTACAGCGCGAGCTCGACCTCCCGGTCGTAGTCCTCGAAGTCGTCGTCGTCCATGCGGTCAGTCTAGGCCGTCGCCGGAACCGTCGAGGGTCCGTCGCCGCCCGGGAGGTGATTGCCGAGGAAGCTCAGACGATGCAGCGGGCTCGGGCCGGCGACGCGCACCGCCGCGAGGTGATCGGGGGCGCCGTAGCCCTTGTTGCGCGCCCAGCCGTAGCCCGGGTGCTCGATGTCGGAGGCTGCCATCAGTCTGTCGCGATGAACCTTCGCGAGCACGCTGGCCCCCGCGACCGACGCGCAGTCGCGGTCGGCCTTGACCCGTGTGCGCACGAGTGGCGCATGCCTGAGCGCCGGCGTGAGCCAGTCGTGCGAGCCGTCCAGCAGCACGACGCAGACGGGGATCGGGACCCCCGCCTCATGGAGCCGGACGAGGGCCCGCGCGCCCGCGATGCCGAGTGCTGCGACGATGCCGAGCTCGTCGACCTCGCGCGCCGTCGCGAGTCCGACGCCGCGCGCGGCCCCCCAGCCGGTCACGACCGGGTAGAGCGCCTCCCGGCGCTTCTCGGTGAGCAGCTTGGAGTCCCGCAGGCCGTCGGGCACGTCGACCGATGCGGGGTCGATCGCCACCGCGCCGACGGCGACGGGGCCGGCGACCGCGCCGCGGCCGACCTCGTCCATCCCGATGACGAGGCGCCCGGGGGCGGGCGTCGACCGGCTGAGCTCGGCGACGAGACCGAGCTCGACCTCGAGGGTGGGCGAGATCACCTCGCGCCCTGCAGGTCGGGTGCGCTCGCAGCGACCGTGCCGGACACGGCGGTCGAGGCCCGGGCGTCGGCGACGCCGGCGAACGTCAGCGGGTAGTTGTCGAGGACACTCCAGCGGCCGATCGGCCAGCTGATGACGAGGGCCTTGCCGACGACGGTGCTGAGCGGTACGAACCCCTTGCCGGGATCGTCGATGTGGCCGAGCGAGTCCTTCGAGTTGTAGCGGTTGTCGCCCATCACCCAGAGCGAGTCGGGTGGGACCACGACGTCGAAGGTCTCCGGCGCCGCGTTCTGCCCCTCCGCGATCTTGAGATAGGGCTCGTCGAGCGGGATGCCGTTGACCGCCAGACTGCCGGTCGGCGTGCAGCACGCGACCTCGTCGCCCGGCAGACCGATGACCCGTTTGATGAGGTGATCGTTCGAGTCGGATGCCGTGAGCCCGACGAGCGAGCCGAGCCAGTCGAACGCGCCGAGGAACCAGTTCTGCTCCGCCTTCGCGCTGTAGCCGAGCCAGCCGCCCGGATCCCGGAAGACGACGACGTCGCCGTACTGGACGGGCATCGCGTTCGGGACGAGCTCGTTGACGATGATCCGGTCGTTGATCTGCAACGTGTTCTCCATCGAGGAGGACGGGATGTAGAACGACCGGATGAGATACGTCTTCAGCACGAAGGAGACGAGGAACGCGATGACGAGGATGACGACGAGGTCGCGCAGGAACACGACCCAGCCGCTGCGCCGTCGGCCGTGCCGACGATCGGGACGCCGTCGCAGCGCGACCTCGGTCTCGGGGACGTCGATCTCGCTCACGTCCCTAGCCTGTCACTCGGAAGCGGGAAAGGCGCCGAGGGCGCCCGGACGCGGTAGGCGTCAGCCCTCGCGCTTCTCCTTGATCTTCGCCTTCTTGCCGCGCAGGCCGCGCAGGTAGTAGAGCTTCGCGCGACGCACGTCGCCGCGCGTGACGAGCTCGATGTGGTCGATCGACGGGGAGTGCACCGGGAAGGTGCGCTCGACGCCGACCTGGAAGCTCACCTTGCGGACCGTGAAGGTCTCGCGGATGCCCTCGCCCGAGCGTCCGATGACGACGCCCTGGAAGACCTGGATACGAGAGCGGCTGCCCTCGACGATGTTGACGTGCACCTTGACGGTGTCGCCGGGACGGAAGTCGGGGATGTCGCTCTTGAGGTTGGCGGCGTCGATGTCGTCGAGGACATGCATGATGTTTCGCTTCCCGCGCCGCCACAGGTCGGACGCTCTAGGACTTGTTCAAGTCGTGGTGTGGTGTGCTGCGCAAGTTGGCTTCCCCTGCGGCAGAGCCCGCGCGAGCACGATCGTCCATTCTGCCACATCCCGCCGTGGCCGTCGAACCCGACCTGGGACGCACGGCACCGGCCCAGAGCCGATCGCGCTACCCTGCCCTGAGGATACTCAATGCCGAACACCTCCGACCCCGCCCTCGAGTCGCGCGCGACGCCGGTCCAGCGCCGGGGTCTGGCGCGGGTGGACTCCCTCCTCGACGCCGCCGCTGAGATCGTCGACGCGTCGGGGATCGTGGCGATGACGACGAGCGCGATCGCCGAGCGCTCCGGGTCCTCGGTGGGGGTGGTCTACCGCTACTTCCCGAACGCGGACGCCGTGCTGGTCGCGCTCGCCGCGCGCAACCGCGAGCGGTTCGTGGCGCGGCTCGGCGACGCGTTCGCCGCGCAGCCGCCGCCCGAGTGGACCGGTTTCGCGGCCATGTGCGTCGACGTCTACGCCGAGCTCGGCAGGACGGTGCCGGGCTTCCGAGCGGTGCGCTTCGGCGACGTGGTCGTCATGCGCTTCGCGAACCAGGAGTCCTCCAACAACGAGGAGCTCGGCCTGCGGCTCGACGATCTGCTCGTCGACAGCTACGGCTTCACCCGCACCGAAGCCCTGCTCTTCGCGACGCAGCTGGCGATGGAATGCGCCGATGCGGTGATCCGCCGCGCGTTCCTGCGGGATCTCGCCGGCGACGAGCGCTTCATTCGAGCGGCGAAGGAGCTGATCGTCGGGATCCTCGCCCCGCATGCTCCGCGGGCTCCTGTCGGCGACTGACCCGTAGCATCGATCCGTGATCGAACTGAGGACCCCGGCCGAGATCGAGGCGATGCGCCCGGCAGGCGCGTTCGTCGCCGACGTGCTGCGCGCCACGTCGGAGGCCGCCGCGGTCGGCGTCAACCTGCTCGAGCTCGACGCGCTCGCGCACGACATGATCCGCGCTCGCGGGGCGGAGTCCTGCTACATCGACTACCACCCGTCGTTCGGCGCGAGCCCGTTCGGCCGCGTCATGTGCACCTCGGTCAACGACGCCGCGCTGCACGGACTCCCCCACGACTACCGGCTCGCCGACGGCGATCTGCTCACGCTCGACTTCGCCGCCTCCGTCGACGGCTGGGTGGCCGACGCCGCGGTCTCGGTGATCGTGGGGACGCCGAGGCCCGAGGACGAGCGGCTCATCGCGGTCTGCGAGGAGGCGCTCGCGGCCGGCATCGCGAAGGCCCGCGCCGGCAACCGCATGGGCGACGTGTCGCACGCGATCGGCGAGGTCGCGAAGCGCAACCGGCTGAAGGTCAACCTCGACTTCGGCGGGCACGGCGTGGGCCGGGAGATGCACGGCGACCCGCACGTCGCGAACGACGGCCGTCCGGGTCGGGGCTGGCCGCTCAAGGCCGGCCTCGTCTTCGCGATCGAGCCGTGGTTCTGCCTGACGACGGACCGGATCTACACCGACGAGGACGGGTGGACGCTGCGCTCGCGCGACGGCTCGCGGGCGGCGCACGTCGAGCACACCATCGCGATCACCGACGACGGGCCGCTCATTCTGACGGCGGGAGCAAATCCGGTCGGACTCGCCTAGTCCGAGCCTCCTGCTGCTCGCGCTTCCACGCCTGGATGCGCGCGTGGTGGCCGGACAGCAGGATCTCGGGCACGTCGAGCCCGCGCCACGAGGCAGGCTTCGTGTAGCTCGGCGCCTCGAGCAGGCCGTCCTCGTGCGACTCGGTCTCGAGCGAGTCGGGATTTCCGACGACACCGGGCACGAGGCGCCCGATCGCCTCGATCATCGCCATCGCAGCGACCTCGCCCCCGTTGAGGACGTAGTCGCCGAGGCTCAGCTCGCGCACCCGCGCGACGCCTTCCGCGTAGTCGACGACGCGCTGGTCGATGCCCTCATAGCGGCCGCAGGCGAAGATGAGGTGCGACTCGAGCGCGAGCTCCCGAGCGACGGCCTGGGTGAACGGCGCGCCGGCCGGCGTCGGGAAGACGACGACCGGCCCCGCGACGGGGTCCGCCTCGCCCTGGGGCCGCTCGACGAGCGCATCGAGCGCCTCCCCCCAGGGCTCGGGACGCATGACCATCCCGGCGCCGCCGCCGTAGGGGGTGTCGTCGACCGTGCGGTGGCGGTCGTGCGTCCAGTCGCGCAGATCGTGCGCCGTCACCCGCAGAACGCCGGCCTCCCGCGCCTTGCCGATGAGCGACACGTCGAGCACCGAGAAGAACTCGGGGAAGATCGTGACGACGTCGATCCGCATCGCACCAGCCTACGGCGGGCTGAGAAATCGTCTGGGGGCTGAGGAATCGACCCGGATACCTCAAGCCCGGGGGCGGAAGCTCAGCCCGGGAGGCGGTACTTCAGCCTGGGGCGGTGCCCCAGCCTGGGGGCGGAAGCTCAGCCCTGGGTGGGGGCTCAGCCCGGGACGGAAGCTCAGCCCAGGTCCTCGAAGAGGCCGCCGGGCGGGTCGACCGTGATCGTGCCGGCCTCGAGGTCGACCGCCGTGACGATCGCCTTGACAAAGGGCACGAGCACCTCGCCCGATCCGGTCTCGACGGCGAGCAGATCCTGTGCGGGGAGCTCGTCGACGCGCGCGACGCGCCCGACCTCGACGCCGTCGCGCAGGACGCGCAGCCCCACGAGCTGGTGGTAGTACCAGGCGTCCTCCTCCTGCGGCTCGTCGGAGGCGACCTCGACCCAGAGCACCGCCTTGACGAGGCTCTCCGCCGCGGTGCGGTCGGCGACGCCGGCGAAGAACCCGACGGGGACGCCGTTGAACCACTTGAGCTCGGCGAGCTCGAGCCGCCGGCCGTGCCAGGGGCTCTCCTCGGGCACCTGGAGCGCGAAGGTCGCGCCGGGCACGAACCGCTTCGCGGGGTCGTCCGTGTAGAGCTCGATCTTGAGCGCGCCCTTAAGGCCGTGCGCCTTCGTCAGCCGACCGACGCGCAGCTCGGTCCCGGGCGGACGCTCGGGGCGTGCCACGTCAGTGGTCGGTGTCGACGACGTCGACTCGGACTCGCTCGCCGTCGGCGAGCGAGCCGACGATCGTCCGCAGCGCCTTGGCGGTGCGCCCGCCCCGGCCGATCACGCGGCCGAGGTCCTCCGGATGCACGCGCACCTCGAGGAGCTCGCCGCGCGACGAGTCGATCGACGCGACGGCGACCTCGTCGGGGTGATCGACGATGCCCTTGACGAGGTGCGCGAGCGCATCCGAGAGACGGGACATGGAGTGATCAGGCCTCGTCGGCCTCGGCCGGCTGCTCGTCGGCAGCGGCCTCTACCGTCTCGGCGACGGCCTCGGCCTGCGCCTCGGCGGCCTCGTCAGCGACCTCGACGGGCGTCTCGACCGCGGCCTCGTCCTCAGCGGGAGCTGCCTCGGCGACGGGCGCCTCGACCTTCTTCTCCGACTTCGGCACGAGGACCGGCTTCTTCTTCTCGTCGACCGTGAACGGCGCCTTGGGCTCCGCGACCTTGACCGTGGAGACGGCGTTCTTGTCGCCCTTGAACTTGCCCCAGTCGCCCGTGAGCTTGAGGATCGCGGCGACCTGCTCGGTCGGCTGCGCGCCGACGGACAGCCAGTACTGAGCGCGTTCCGAGTTCACCTCGATGAACGAGGGCTCCTCGGTGGGGTGGTACTTGCCGATCTCCTCGATGACGCGACCGTCGCGCTTGGTGCGCGAGTCGGCGACGACGATGCGGTAGTACGGGGCGCGGATCTTGCCGAGCCGCTTGAGTCGAATCTTGACAGCCACTGTTCTCCTATTGGGACGTGCGTATTCGGTGCCGCTCGCCGGACGCGTGGGGTGCACACTCGGCGGGGAAGCCAGGTCGGGCCGGTCGTTCGGATTAGAGGGTCGGAACGCGCTGGCCGAGGAAACATTCTGCCAGATCCGGCCGAGTCCGGCCAATCCTCACGGCGATCGCGTTCTGACGGGGCTCAGGAGTTCTTCTCGTCGCGCCAGGCGAGATATGCGTCGAGGTCGTTGGCGACGTAGTCGGGGCCGTCCGCCCCGATCGTGAACAGCCGCACGCCCTGCGCGTACGCGGCGTCGAGGAGCTCGCGCTCGAAGCCCTGGAACGCCCACCGCCCGACGGAGATCTCGATCTCGGCGAAGTCGCGGCCGACCTCGTCGCACCAGCTCTTGAGCACGTCGAGCTTCCGGGAGAAGACCTCAGGGTCGTACATCGTGTGCCAGATGTCGCCGTGGAGGGCGACGAGCCGCAGCGTCTTGCGCTCGCCCGAGCCGCCGATGAGGATCGGGACGTCGCGGGTCGCGGCCGGGTGCAGCTTCGCGAACCGCGACTCGATGCGCGGCAGCGACTCGGCGAGGTCGTCGAGCCGCGAGCCGACCGTGCCGAACTCGTAGCCGTACTCGACGTAGTCGCGTTCGAACCAGCCCGAGCCGATGCCGAGGATGACGCGCCCCTGGCCGCCCTTCGCGCTGATGTGGTCGATCGTGCGGACCATGTCGGCGAGGAGCTCGGGGTTGCGGTACGAGTTGCAGGCGACGAGCGGGCCGAACTCGATGCGCTCGGTCTGCTCGGCCCACGCGGCGAGCATCGTCCAGCACTCGAAGTGGTAGCCGTCGGGGTCGCCGGACAGCGGATAGAAGTGGTCCCAGTTGAACGCGATGTCGATGCCGGCGTCCTCGCCGCGCAGCACCGCGTCGCGGATCGGGGTGTAGGTCGAGGCGTGCTGCGGCAGGTACTGCACGCCGATCCGGACGGGGCGATCGGCGCTCATGCGCGGGCCTGCTCCCACTCCAGGCGCGGCGGCGCGAGCTCGGTCTGCAGCGCGATCCCGATGCCGAGCAGCCGCGCGTCGTGGTCGACGCGGCCGATGAGCGAGACGCCGACCGGCAGGCCGCTGCGGGCGCCGAGCCCGGCCGGCACCGCGGCGACGGGCGAGCCGGTGCTGTTCCACGTCGCGGTGAAACAGGTCAGCGGGTCCTCGCCGCCGATTCCGGCTCCGGCGTCGTAGCCGTGCCCCCGCACGCCGGCGCCCTGGGCGGTCGTCGGCTCGAGGAGCGCGTCGATGCCGTTCGAGGCGAACCAGTCGTCCCAGGCGGCTGCGATGGCGAGCCGGCGCTGCTGCGCCGAGAAGTACAGGTCGCCGGGGATGCGCGCGGAGCCGGGCGCGAGGAACTCGCGGGTGCTCGGTCGGTAGCGGTCCATGAGCGCCTCGTACTCGGCGTGCGCGTGATGCGACTCGGCGAGCAGGATCGCGTGGTAGTCGGCTCGCGCGAGGTCGGGCGCGGCGGGCAGCTCGACGATCTCGGCCCCGAGCGACTCGAGCGCGGCGCGGACCGTCGCGATCCCGTCGAGGATGTCCTCGTCGATCGCGAGGCCTACGTGGTCGGGGCGGTCCGTGAGCGCGATCCGCACGCCGCGGAGGTCGGCGAGTGCCTCGGCGACGATCGGCGGTCGGCTCGCGACGCCCCAGGGGTCGCGGGCGCGCGGCGCGCCGCTCAGCACCTCGAGCGTGTCGGCGCAGTCGGCGAGCGTCCGCGCCATCGGACCGAGGTGATCGAAGGTGTAGCCGCAGGCGAGGAGCCCGTCGGTCGGCACCCGGCCGTAGGAGGGCTTGAACGACGAGACGCCGCAGAACGCCGCCGGGACGCGCAGCGACGCGGCCGTGTCGGTGCCGAGGGCGAGCGGGACCATGCCGCTCGCGACCGCCGCCGCGGAGCCGCCGCTCGAGCCGCCGGGCGAACGGGCGAGATCCCAGGGGTTGCCGACCTGGTCGGTCGTGCCGCCGCAGCCGAACTCGTGGGTGTGGGTCTTTCCGACGAAGACGGCGCCGGCCGCGGCGAGCGCCGCCCATCCGGCGCTGTCGGCCGAGGCGACCCGGCCCTCGCGGACGAGGCTCGAGGCGGTCAGCGGCTGACCGCCGACGGCGATGAGGTCCTTGACCCCGACCGGCACGCCGAGCAGCGGCGAGGGGTCCCCGGCGGCGAGGCGCCGGTCGGCCTCCGTGGCCTGCGCGAGCGTCACGTCGGGCGCGAGGCTCACCCACGCATTGATCGCGTCGGGCGAGCCGTCGAAGCTCGGTGCGCCGCCGTTGCGGGACTCGATGCGCTCGATCACCGCCTCGGCGAGTCCGACGGCGGTCGCCGTCCCGTCACGCAGTGCCGCGGCGATGCCGCGGACGCCGGAGTCGATCAGGTCAGTGAGAACGTCATCGGTCACGGTCCTACGCTATCCGGCCGGGCGGCGCCCTTCGACTCGCTGCGCTCGCTCAGGGAGCCGCGGGAGCAGCGGGAGCCAGAGAGCCGCGGGAGCCGCCGGGGCCGCGGGAGCCGCGGGAGCAGCCGGGGCCGCAGGAGCAGCCGGAGCCGCGGGAGCAGCGGGAGCCAGCGAGGCGCCGGAGCCGCCGAGGCTCAGCGGCCGAGGAACTTCTGCAGGGCGGCGAGCTCCTGCTCGCTCGGCCCGGGCTTGTCTCCGGACGCCGCCGGCGCGCCACCGAGGCCGAAGCCGGATCCGCCCGCGCCGCCGGGCTTCACGCCCGCCGCGATGGCCGCGTTCTCCTGGGCGCGCTTGGCGGGGTTGCCGGACCGCGAGCCCTTCTTCTTGGCGTTCTTCCCGCCGCCGGAGCCGCCGCCGATCCGCATGCCGGGCGTCACGCCGGGGATCTGCGGCATCTGGCCCTTCGCCATCGACTTCATCATCTTGGCGGCCTGCTCGAAGCGCGCCATGAGCTGGTTGATCTCGGTGACGGTCGTGCCCGAGCCGTTCGCGATGCGCACGCGCCGGCTGCCGTTGAGGATGCGCGGCTGGCGGCGCTCCGTCGGGGTCATCGAGCGGATGATCGCCTCGGTGCGGGCGACCTCGCCCTCGTCGAAGTTGTCGATCGCCTCGCGCATGCCCTTCGCGCCCGGCAGCATGCCGAGCATCGACTTGAGCGAGCCCATCTTCTTGACCTGCTGCAGCTGCTCGAGGAAGTCCTCGAGCGTGAACTGGTCCTTCGCGAGCTTCTCGGCGACCTGGCGCGCCTCCTCCTCGTCGAAGGTGCGCTGCGCCTGCTCGATGAGCGAGAGGATGTCGCCGAGGTCGAGGATGCGGCTCGCCATCCGGTCGGGGTGGAACGGCTCGAAGTCGTCGAGGCGCTCCCCCGTGCTCGCGAACATGATGGGCCGGCCCGTGACGTGCGCGACGCTGAGCGCGGCGCCGCCGCGCGCGTCGCCGTCGAGCTTGGTGAGCACGACGCCGGTGAAGTCGACGCCGTCCTGGAAGGCCTTCGCCGTCGCGACGGCGTCCTGCCCGATCATCGCGTCGATGACGAAGAGCACCTCGTCGGGCTCGACCGCCTTGCGGATGTCGGATGCCTGCTTCATGAGCTCGGCGTCGACCCCGAGGCGTCCCGCGGTGTCGACGATGACGGTGTCGTAGAGCTTGCGCTCCGCCTCCTTGACGCCGTCCTTCGCGACCCGCACGGGGTCGCCGACGCCGTTGCCGGGCTCGGGCGCCCAGACGGGCACGCCGGCCTGCTCGCCGACGACCTGGAGCTGGTTCACGGCGTTGGGCCGCTGCAGGTCGGCTGCGACGAGGAGCGGCGTGTGGCCCTCGCCCTTGAGCCACTTCGCGAGCTTGCCCGCGAGGGTCGTCTTGCCGGCGCCCTGGAGGCCGGCGAGCATGATGACGGTCGGCGGCTTCTTCGCGAACTCGAGGCGGCGCTGCTGGCCGCCGAGGATCCCGACGAGCTCCTCGTTGACGATCTGGACGACCTGCTGCGCGGGGTTGAGCGCGCGGCTGACCTCGTCGGAGAGCGCGCGTTCGCGCACGGTGCCCGCGAACTCCTTGACGACCTCGAGCGCGACGTCGGCGTCGAGCAGCGCGCGGCGGATCTCCCGCACGGTCGCGTCGACGTCGGCCGGGGAGAGCTTCCCCTTCGTGCGCAGGTGCCGGAAGGTCTCGCTGAGCCGGTCGGTGAGGTTGCCGAACATCGCCATGGTCAGGCGATTCTACCGGGGGTCAGCTCGACGCGATGGCGCCTTGACGCGAAGGCTCAGCGCTCGGAAGCCTTGAGTTCCTCTCGCGCCTTGGTAATGGCGATGATGACAGTGACCAACGCCGCGATGCCGCTCGCAACCGAGAACACTGCGGTCCACACCACACTCGCCGCCGGTCCCGCAGGTGCCGCGGCGGCAGCAGCAAACGCTCCAAGAATGCTCAGTCCGGTTACGACGAGACCACCCACAAGACTGATGATCAGCACCCGAGCGATCGCCCTCACCGCGTGCGTCGTGCGATCCTGAGCAGCGATCAACGGCGCCAGATTGAGCGGGGCGGAAGAGGCTCGTTCCGATCCGCCGGCCACGCCGGTTGGAATCGGCTCTGACGAACTGCCACTCGCTTCCCGGCCCTGCGCTCCCGCGGCATCCGACACTGCGGCAGCAACTGCTGAAGTCGGTCCTTGTGTCCCGCGGACGGGCCGAATCATCGATCCAAGCGATGGCGGGCGCAAGGCAGTTCCCACGTACCGCTCACGGGGCGCTCGCAGCGAAGTGCCTTCTTGCGCCCTTGCGCTCGACGCCCATGCCCCGTCGCGCCAAACCCTCTCCTGCGTCGTCGGAAACTCCGGATCCGGGTACCAGCCATCCGGAGGAGTCGCCGCAGTGACCCCTCATTCGAGCCGTCTTCCGCCGTCATAGCCGCTCCTCACCCGCGAGTGGGTCCAAGCTGGCACACCGGTGATCGAATGTGAACGGGCAACGGCGATCGCTCCAGCGAAGGCGGAATCGGCCCGCTGCTGCCTTCGTTCGAGCAAAAGCCTTCGCTGGAGGTACGGCGCTGGTCGCGGAGCGCTTCAGCGCCGGGCCGCGCGGGCGACAGTCCGCGGCTTCCCCGCCGCTCTCCACAATCCGCGACCCCGCGGGGCGGTCCGGCGACCGACTCGGCTACGTTCCTCGAGATATCCGAATTAGCCCGAGGAGATATACGATCGTGTCCGAAATGACGAAGATGCTCATCGACATCGACGAGGACCTGCTCGCCGACCTCATGCGCCTCACCGGCGCGAAGACGAAGAAGGCGGCGGTCGCGGACGCGCTCGAGCAAGCGCGCAGGCGGCACGCCGCCCGGGAGTACCTCGAATGGGTGCGCCGCGGAGGCCTGGACGGTCTCGCCGATGCCGAAACCATGGGCGGCGCGCAGCGATGAACGAGCTCCTCGTCGTCGACAACTCTGTCATCCAGCGTCAGCACGACCCTGCGATCGCCACCGCGACCGATGCGCTCCTCGAGCGCGGCGAGCTCGCGACCTGCCTGCCGCTGCTCCTCGAGGCCGGGTACTCCGCGCGCAGCCGTGCGCACCACGCCGAGATCGTCGAGCGTGAGCTCGCGGCAAAGGTGCTCCTCGCGCCCGGACCGGAGGTCGTCGAGACCGCGCTCCGGCTCCAGTCCGCGCTCTGGGAGCAGGGCAAAGGACGAGCGGTCGGCGTGAGCGATCTCGAGATCGCCGCGACCGCGATCCAGCACTCCAGGCCCGAGCGCCCCGCGACCGTGATCCACTACGACGCGGACTTCGATCACGTCCAGGAGATCGCGCCCGACTTCCGAGCGGAATGGATAGTGCCCCGCGGGACCGCGGGCTGAGGCTGCCGACGGTTCGACAGCGGACGCTACATGCCGCCCGCAGGCAGTCCGAGGGCGACCCGGCCCTGCGAGCCGTAGAAGACGTCGTGCTGCGCGCCGATGTGCGTCTTGTAGAACGCCGCGTCCTGGTAGTACTTGGCCAGGCGAGTCCCGGCGAGCCCGGCGGACGTCGATCCCGCGGTGGAGAACGCGATGTCGACGGCTTCGGTCGCGAGGCGCGCCGCGGTCGACGCCTGGCCGCGCAGCCGGATGTCCTCGGCCGGCGTGAACTCGGGCGCGCCCTCGGCCCAGGCGTAGCCGCGCTCCTCCATCTCGCGCACGGTCGCGTGCAGCAGTGCGGAGGCGGAGTCGGCGAGGGCCTGGATGTGGCCGAACCACTGCTGGTACTGGGGGGATTCCGTTCGAGGCATACGAGGGGCGAAGCTCGTCCCGCGGGCCATCAGCCGCTCGTACTCGTCCATCGCGGCGTAGGCGGCGCCGACCTGGGTGACCGCGAGCCCCGAGATGAACATCGTCGTCGTGCGGCCGAGGTAGGTCGGGTTGCCGAGCAGCCGGTAGCCGGGCGTCCCGCCGTGCTCGCTCCACAGGTAGTCCTTGAAGTCGAACCGGACGACGTTGTACTCGGGGACGAACGCGCGGTCGATCGTGATCGAGTTCGAGGAGGACGCGCTCAGTCCGATGGTGCGCCCGTGGCCCCAGTCGTCGACGATCGTGTAGTCCTTGCGCGGCAGGATGAACATGTGCGGGATGGGCTCGCCGGCCTCGTCGATGATCGGCCCGACGGGCATGAAGTGCGAGCTGTACGTGCAGCCGGAGTTGTAGTCCCAGCGCCCGCTGAGGAGGTAGCCGCCCTCGACGGGCTCCGCGGTCGCCTCGATCGGGAAGGCGCGGGATGCGGCGACGAACGGGTACGCCTGGTAGACCTCGTCCTGCGAGCGCTCGGGGAAGTGGGAGGAGAACTGGTACGCGTGCGAGGCGCCGAGCTCGTAGGACCAGCCGACACCCGGGTCCGCCCGCGAGAGCTCCTCGGCGACGCGGAAGAACGTCTGCAGGCCGAGCTCGAGGCCGCCGTAGCGCCTCGGGCGGAGGATGTCGTAGAGCCGGGCCTGGGTGAACGCCTCGTGGATCTCCGGCGAGTACGTGCCGAGTTCGGCATGCACCGGCTGGAGCTCGCGGAGGCGCTCCCTGAGGGCGGCCGCCCTCCCGACGATCTCCTCGCTCGTGGGCACGTCGGCTGCGGACGTCATCGCTCCTCCTCGTCGGCCGAGCTCTCCGGCCGATTGCGATGCTATGAAGGGCGATGCGCCGACCGCCGCGCGGGCAGGGGTAATGGGGTAATTCCGCCCTGCGTCACCGCTGGGCCGCGGAGGATGCTGGTCGGGTGGCGCTCATCCAGGTGACCTACGCGGTCCGTCGCGTGCGGACGTCGCACGTCTGGCACGACTTCGCGAGCCTCGGGATCCCCGACGAGGTGATCCCGATGCCGTACAGCCTCTGGGTCGTCGAGACCGCTGAGGGCCCGGTGCTCATCGACACGGGCTTCCACACGCCGGACGCCTACTGGGTCGCGGATGCCGATTGGCGTCCGGTGCCCGAGGCGCTCGCCGGGGTCGGGGTCGAGGCCGCCGCGGTGCGCGCCGTCGTCCTCACCCACTATCACTTCGATCACGCGGGCCACGTGGCGCTCTTTCCGAACGCGACGATCGTCGCCTCCCGCGCCGAGCACGAGCACTGGGTCGGGGTCGCGGAGACGTCGCAGGAGGCGCTGCGGGCGGCGTTCGTCTGGCCCGAGCACCTGGCGGCGATCCGGGAGGCGGAACGCGATGGGCGCCTCGTCCTCGTCGACGGCGCCTCGGACGCGCCCATCGAGGGCCTCCGGCTCATCTCCGCACCGGGGCACACGCCGGGACAGCTCGCGGTGCTCGTGGAGACGCCGAGCGGCCCCCGGCTGCTCGCCTCGGACTCGGCGCACTTCTTCGAGCAGATCGAGCGCGGCTGGCACTTCTTCGCGCACGCCGATGCGCAGCAGGGCGACCGCTCGATCGAGCGGCTGCGCGCGATCGCGGCTGAGGCGCGCGCCGACCTGGTGCCCGGGCACGACGTGCGCGTGCGCGAGCGGTACCCGGTGCTGCCGGGGGCCGCGGCGTCCTACGCGACGCGGCTCGGGTAGTCCGGCTCAGCTGGCGAGGACGGCGCCGCCGACGGTGTCGAGGCGCTCGCTCATCCACACGGCGATCTGCGAGCGCGAGCGGAACTGCAGCTTGTTGAGCATGCGCTGGATGTGGCCCTCGACCGTGCGGGTCGACAGCACGAGGTGCGTCGCGATCTGCGCGCTGCTGAGTCCCTCGACGAGCAGCGCCGCGATCTCGGACTCGCGCCGTGTGAGCTGCACGGGCTGGCGGCTCGTCGCGTCCTCGCCGAGCGCGAGCGCGATGAACTCCGCGCGCTCGAGCTGACGGCCCTTGGCCGAGAGCCGCGAGTACTCGCGCGGGCCGAGCGCGCGGCGCAGGCCCGCCTCGACGCCGCCGAGCGCGCGCTGCGCGGTGATGGTGCGCTGCGGGTCCATCCGGCTCGCCGCGGCGAGCAGCGTCGCCGCTCGCGCGGCGTCGCCGCGGCGGTATGAAAGGGCCGCGATGAGTCGTAGCGAGGTCGGCACGCCGACGCGGTCGTTGAGCGCGTCCATCATCTGCAGCGCCTCGCGGGCGGTCTCCGAGGCGCGCTCGTTGAGCCCGCGGCCGAGCAGCGTGACGGAGAGCGCGATGAGCGTGTAGGCGACGCCCCAGCGGTTGCCGCGCGAGCGCAGCCATTCGACGTTGGAGCGCAGTCGCTGCTCGGCCCGCTCGTAGTCGCCGCGCATGAGGCTCGCGAGGGCGAAGTAGTGCAGCTGCTCCTCGAGCGCGTCGAGGCGCCCCTCGTGCTTCGTCGCCTCGATGGCCTTCTGCAGCAGCGCCTCGGCGCCGTCGATGTCCTGCTCGCCCATCCGGATGAGCGCCTCGACGAACTCGGGCCGCAGCTCGTCGAACGCCTCGGCGCGGTCGTCGGCGATCTCGAGGCTCTCCGCGAGCAGGCTCGAGGCGCGCTCGAACTCGCCGATCATCGCGGCGAAGTAGGACTCGGTGCGAAGCGCCGCGGCCGACAGCGCGCCGCGGCGCCGACGGCACTTGAGGGCCTCCTCGAGCCATTCGTCGACCTTGTTCTTGAGCCCGAGCGCGCCCCAGTAGCGCCGCAGCCGCAGCACGAGCCGGATGAGCTCGCCCGAGGACTCGGGGTCGGTCGCGTACTGCCCGAAGAGCCGCTCGACGGTGTGCCGGTGGTGCCCGAGGTGGCGCACGAGCTGCATCTCGGGGTTGCCGTAGGGGATCTGCGCGAGCTCGTCGAGGATCTCCTTGACGTGGCGCTCGATGCGCGTCTCGCAGGTGCCCGACACGCAGCTCTCCTCGACGAGCCGGCGGACGGTGCGCGGGATGCGGAAGGTGCCGGGCTCCCGGGGGTCGGCGATGAGCACCGACCGGTCGACGAGGTGCGAGAACGCCCGCACGTGCGCCGACCCGCCGCCCGCGAGCGCGGTGACGCATTCGACGCCGAAGGACTCGTCGAGCGCCGACCCGATCTCGATGATCTCCCGCTCGTCGCCGGTGAGCGCGCCGACGATCTCCTGCGCCCGTGCGACGTGCCGGTCGGCGCCGGGGATGCGGTCGACGCAGCGCCCGTCGCGCAGCGAGTCGCGGACCTCCTCGAGCGGCATGAGCCGGACGGCGGCGGCCGCGACCTCGATCATCGCCGGCAGTCCGTCGCAGGCGGCGCAGATGTCGCGCACGACCATGAGCTGCGCGGTCGTCAGCTGCATGACCGAGGGCCGCACGGCCTTCGCCCGCTCGACGAAGAGCCGGATGACGTCGGAGTCGACGGCGGCGCGCGTCGAGGCGACGCGGCGGGACGGGATCGGCAGGGGCAGCACCTCGACGAGGTGCTCGCCGTCGATCGCGAGGACGGTCGCGCTCGCGACGAGGACGACCGCCTCGGGCGAGGCGTCGAGCAGCGCCGCGACCCGCTCGGGGACGCGCTCGCCGCGGTCGGCGTTGTCGATGACGACGAGCCCGTCGGCGCGCTCCGGCACCTCGCCGCCGTCCGCGAGGTCGACGTAGTCGACCGGACCGACGCGGTGGGCGGTCTGCTCGGCGAGCTTGATCGCGAGGCGGCTCGTGCCGACGCCGCTCGCTCCGGTGAGGGTGATGAGTCGGGCGCTCGCCATGACGCGCTTCGCGGTCTCGAGCTCGGCCTTGCGGCCTAGGAACGCGGTTCTCTCAGTCGGCAGGGGTGCCGGATACGCAGTGCGCACGGCGATCCTCCTTGATCGTCGGAATGCGGGACAGGCTATCTCGACCTCTCCCGGAAGGCCAGTGGTTGTCGGATCGTATGACTAAACGGTGTCGGGGACGGGGTACTCGTCGGCGTTGAGGACCCAGCCCTCCATCGCCGAGAAGTCGTGGCGGGGCGGGCTGAAGATGTCGATGAGCCAGTTGCGGCCCGCGCCGATCGCCTCGCTCGTGTGGATCGTCGGCGGCGAGATGACCGCGACGGACGGCGCGGCGCACAGCTCGTGCTCGTCGTCGCGCCACACGGTCCCGTCGGAGCCCCACGGCCAGCGGATGTGGTGGACGAACTCCCCCTCGAGCGCGAGCGAGCACTGCTCGAAGTCGTCGTGGTGGTGCGGCGAGAGCTTCGTGCGATCGCGCGGGCCCTCGCGCCCCTCGATGTAGTTGACCATGAACGTCGTGCAGCGATACAGCCGGAAGTTCGAGTTCGGCAGGGTCGGCACCGTGAGGTCGTAGTCCCGGATCCGGTAGCCGCCGACCGGCTCGGGCCAGGCCTCGAACTCGGGGATGTTCGGATGCGGGTCGGCGTAGGACACCGCGTTCTCCGCCAGGTCGGCGAGCTGCGACGTCGAGCGCACGAGCTGGACGAACCGCCCCCGCCCCTCGAGGTCGATCGTCGCCGCGCCCGGCGGCACGATGACGAGCCGCTGGCCGCCGACCCGCCGGATCTCCTCGCCGACCGCGACCGTCGCGGAGAGCCCCGCGTCGATGAGGATGAGCACGTGCTCCTGCGGCTCGTCGAGCGCGATGCTCGCGGTGCCGTCGAGGTCGGCGTAGCCGAGCACGAAGTTCTGGCCGCGCGCGTACCAGACTCGGGCGCCGCCGATCTGCCGGTCGTGATGCCGGGCGTAGAACCGGGCGTATTCGGTCCCCGAGATCTCCGCCGGGACCGGCTTCGCCGTCGCGGTCTGGAGCTTCGCTCGCGCGTCGTCCTTCGGATAGTTCATCGCCGTGCCTCCTCAGCCGATCGATTCCCGCACGATCCGCGCCGCCTCGGCGCGGAGCATGCCCGTGTCGTTGCTCACCATGACGAACCCGTAGCCGGCCTCCGCCGCCGCCCGGAACTGCTCGGGGCTGGCGACCGCTGTGCCGACGGGCAGGCCGCGCGCGAGCGCGAGGCGCAGCGTCGCCGCGACCCGCTCGGCGAGCTCGGGGTCCGGCGCGCGGAAGCCGCGGCCGAGCCCGAGATCGCCCATCCCGATGAAGGCGCCGCCGAGCCCCGGCGTCGAGACGATCGCCTCGGCGTCCTCAAGCGCCTCCCAGTCCTCGAGCTGCACCCCGCGGAAGACGCCGGCGCCGGCCGCGACATAGTCGGGTCCGGGTGTGCCGCCCCACGCCCCCGCCCTGCCGGTCGCGCCCATCCCCCGGATCCCCTCCGGCGGGAACGTCATGCGGGAGACCTGGAGGGCCGCGTCGGCGGCGCTGCGCACGTGCGGGACGAGCAGCCCGTCGACCCCGGCGTCGAGCAGCCGCTGGACGTGGCTGCCCGAGGTGTCGGGGACCCGGACGAGGACGCTCATGCCCGAGGCCTGCGCGACGACCGTCGCGCCGTACGCGTCCCGCAGGTCGAGTGGCGCGTGCTCCATGTCGATGACGACGTAGTCGAAGCCCGCGAGACCGAGGATCTCGACCGTCTCGAGCGACGGGATCTTGGCCCACGTGCCGATGAGCGGCCGCGCGGAGGCCGCGATCCGCTCGGCGAACGGCGCCGGTCGCTGGATGACCACGTCGCGCCGCCTCAGTCGAGCCCGAGGAGGTAGGCGGGGTTCGCCTGGATCATGAGCCGCACCGCGTCGTCGGACACGCCCGCGTCGAGCAGCTTCGGCACGAGGCTGCGGTACGCGTCGACGGGCAGCGGGTTGCCGGCCTGCCCGAGGTCGGAGCCGATGAGCGCGTGCTCCGGGCCGACCGCATCGATCCAGCCGAGCAGGTCGTCGAGGGTGAAGAGGCTCGGCAGGTCGAGCTTGTCGAACATCGCGACGGGGAACTCGAACTTCGCGCCGAGGGCGGTGAGCCGCTTCGCGAGGTCGTGGTCGATGCCCGCGATGAAGTTCGGGTGGCTGATCATGATGCGGCGCTGGCCGATCTCGTGCGCCGCCTCGACGACCGCGGTCGCGGAGACCGCGTCGAGGTGGCCGGTCGAGATCGCGACGCCCGCGTCGCGGGTGTACGCAAGGATCGCCCGCACCTCGGGCAGCACGGTGCCCGCCTCGTCGATGACGGGGACGGCCTCCTGCGGGAGCATGCCGAGCGGGGTGAAGTGCGAGCGCGTGCCCGCATCGTGGGCGGCGTGCTCGAGGTGCGCGGTCGAGGAGATCGTCGGAAACCACACCATCCGCCCGCCGAGCCGGACCGCGAGGTCGACCGCGTGCAGGTTGAGACCGCCGGCGACGGTGTTGAGCGCGACCCCGCCGAAGACCTGCGTCGGCACGTCGCGCAGCTGCGCCTCCATCGCGAGCACGTCGGTCACGGTCGAGTGGTAGTGGCACTTGACGAGGATCGCCCGGAAGCCGGCCGCGGCGGCCTGCTGCGCGGCCTCGACGTGGTTGATCCGCCGCGGCATGGGCGACGGTCCCGAGTGCAGGTGGATATCGATCGCTCCCTTGAGAAGCGCGTCAGCAGCCGACATTGCTCGGTCCCTTCTAGAAGATGGCCATGGCGTTCGGCGGGGAGCCGACCCCGCCGAGGAGGTTGAGGGGCTTCGCGGTGAGCAGGAACTCCGATCGGCCCGTCTCGGCGCAGTGCCGCGCGAGCTCGTCGAGCTTCCAGCACTCGCCGAGGAGCATGCCGAGGAGCGCGATGAGCGGTCGGTGCATCATGCCGTTGTGCACGGGGCCCCGCTCGGGCTTCGGCTCGTCGGGGTAGACGAAGCCGGAGTCGGGGTCGACGGGGAACATCTCGACGCCCGCGTTGTCGGAGACGACCATCGAGAAGCCGTGGTCCCACAGGAACTCGAGCATCTCGTGGGACTGTCGCAGGCCCGGACTGCCGGCGGTGCGGATCGCCGCCCTGCCGGCCTCGTCGGCCGCGAGGTACTGCTCCGACCAGCTCAGGTACACGACGAGCGCGTCGCCCGTGCGCAGCTCGACCCCCTGGCGTTCTGCCGCTCCGGAGAGGTCGGCCGCCGTGACGCCGAAGCGCTCGCGGCCGGAGAACGCGATGCCCGCATCCGCGTAGTACGCCGGCAGGTCCAGGAGGACGCCCCGCGTCGCGATGCCGTGCTCGGCGACGAGCTGGATGCCGAGGTCGGGCAGGCCGACGTCGACGCGGTCGTCGGCGACGGCGCCGTAGAAGCCGTGCTCGGGGTGGCGCATGTGGCGCAGCCCGTCGATCTGCGAGGTGGACTGGAGGTAGAAGGAGTCGACCCAGTCGTCGCGGTGGTTCGAGTTGTTCGCGAAGATGTGGTGCTCGGTCGCGGGCCTCGTGCCGGCGATGCTCGGGACGAAGGCGTTGAGCGGGTAGTCGAGATTCACGACCCGGCCGGTGCGCACGAGCGCTGCGGCGGCCCGGGTCGTCTCGGGGGCGATGAAGTTGAGGGAGCCGAGCTGGTCGCCGTCGCCGAACACGCCCCACGCGGAGCCCGCGGGAGCGTCGGTGCGGGCCAGGAGCTCCTGGTAGGTCGGCGTCGACATGTCGGGGCCACCGTATGCGGGCTCGCGCGGGCCCGGACCGCAATCGGGTAATTGCCCCTAGGACCCCTGGACGACCCGGCGGGCGGATCGGCAGACTCCGCTGCGTGACCACGAGCGACGAGCAGCTGCACCTCCTCCTCTTCTTCAGCCCGGTCGGGCGCAACCGCTCGACCTGGCGCCGGCCGGGAAGCGGCGTCGAGCAGCTGTACGGGCTCGAGGGCGCGCACTACTCGGCGCGCCGGGCGGAGGAGGCGAAGCTCGACGCGGTGTTCTTCGCCGACCAGGTGTTCTTCGGCGACATCGGGCCGAACCCGGAGCTCATCAGCTACGAGCCGATCACGACGATGGCGGCGCTGAGCTCGGTGACGCGACGGATCGGCCTCATCGGCACGATCTCGACGACCTTCAGCGAGCCGTACAACGTCGCGCGCATGCTCGCGCAGCTCGACTTCCTCTCGGACGGCCGGGCCGGGTGGAACGTCGTCACGTCCTTCGACGGCGCGCAGAACTTCGGCGTGCCGCTGCCGGACAAGGACGAGCGCTATCGGCGCGCCGAGGACTTCCTGCGCGCCTGCATCGCGATCTGGGACGCGTGGGAGGACGACGCCGTCGTCCTCGATCGCGAGCGCGGCGTGTGGGCCGACACGGCGAGGATCCATCAGCCCGACTACCGCGGCGAGTACCACGCGGTGCGCGACGCGATCGCGCTCCCCCGCTCGCCCCAGGGCAGGCCGGTCATCGCGCAGGCGGGGCAGTCGCCCGACGGCAGGCGGCTCGCCGCACGGCACGCCGAGATCGTCTTCACCGCACAGGTCGACCGCGATTCGGCGATCGAGTTCCGCGACTCGATCGCCTCGCTCGCGCGCGAGGAGGGGCGCGAGCGGCCCCTCGTCCTGCCGGGCCTCATCCCCGTCATCGGCGACACCCGCGAGGACGCCGAGCGCATCCTCGCCGAGCTCGGCGCGACGGTGCAGCCGGAGATCGCGCTCGCGACCCTGAGCGAGCTGCTCGTCGGCGCCGACCTCGAGGGCCTCGACCTCGATGAGCCGATCCCCGAGGAGCGGCTCACGACCCTTGAGCAGGCGGCGGCGAGCCGCAAGTCCTCGGCGACGCGCTATCCGGCGCTGCGGCAGCTCATCATCGACGAGCGGCCGACGCTGCGGGAGCTGCTGACTACGCGGGCGCACTCCTACGGCCACCAGGTCGTCGTCGGGACGGCGTCGGACGTCGCCGACCGGATCGAGGACTGGTTCCGCGCCGGCGCCTGCGACGGCTTCACGCTGACGCCCGCCTACATGCCGGAGGGTCTCGACCGGATCTGCGACGACCTCGTGCCGGAGCTGCAGCGCCGCGGCCTCTTCCGGACGGAATACCCGGGCACGACGCTGCGGGACACGCTCGGGCTTCAGCGTCCGGCGACGCCCTGAGGCCGCGCGGCGTCAGAGGCCCGCGACGGCCTCCTCGTAGGCGCTCGTGTCGATGAGCGGCGCGAGCTCGGCGCGACCGCGCGGCGGGCGCCCCTGCTCGGCGGCGACCCAGCGCTCCTGCTCGACGAGGACGTCGAGCTGGTCGGGTTCGATATGCGCGACGAACTCGAGGGTCGCCAGGCAGCGCCGCACGAGGCCCGCGTCGAAGCCCGACAGCCGCGCGGCGATCTCGGCGCCCCGATCCGGGCGCTCGCGCAGCTCGCGCGAAGCGAGCAGGACCTGGCGGATGAACGCGACGATCTCGGCGCGCTTGACGGGGTCGGCGAGCCGGTCCGCGGTCGTGTTCGCGCCGAGGCGCAGGAAGTAGGCGCCGGGTCCGTGGAACGACACGAGGTCGTCGCCGAGCGCCTCCTTCGCGTGCTGCGTCGCCGGCTCCCAGATCGTCATCGCCTCGACCTCGCCGTCGATGAGCGCCTGCGTGACCGCCATCTCGGGCTTGAAGCCGACGACCTCGACCTCGTCCGGCGCGATGCCGTGGCGCACGAGCTCCGTCGCGAGGTAGTACTCGGAGGAGGTCCGCAGGAACGTGCCGATGCGCTTGCCGCGCAGATCCGCGGGCGAGACGACCCCGAGCGAGCGCCGGCCGAGGATCTCGTAGTGCCCCCGCGTCGCGGTGAAGAGCAGCCGGATGTCGGGACGGGCGACCGAGTAGCGCAGCAGCTGCGTGTCGGCGTTCATCGCGACGTCGGCGACCGCGCCGGGCGCCTCGGCGCTGAGGTCCGCGCCGCCGCCGACGAGATGCGCGATGTAGCCGTCGTTGAGGTCCTGTCCCGTCAGCTCGCGCACCGCGAGCTCGACCGCGGCATTCTCCATGACGCGATGCGCGCCGTACACCTGCAGCCTCATCACGCCACCTCCGGGATGCCGATCGCGCGCGCCGGATTGCGCACCGCCATCGTCTCGATGTCCTCGGGCGACGTGCCGAGGTAGGCGAGCTGCTCGAGCATGATCCGCAGCGCCTCCGGCTCGGCGGGCGCCCAGCGGGAGAACGCGTCGCTCGTCAGCACGACGCGCTCGGGACCGAGCTCGGCGATCGCCTGGTGCACCTCGCGGATGTTCGACGTCGAGTCGGGGTGCAGCAGCGGACCGCCGGAGAACTCGATGTAGGCGGGTCCCAGCTCGCGCAGCTGCCCGACCGAGTCGGCGTAGTGCAGCGGATGGTTGACGACGAGTCGCACGCCGAGGCGCTCGCAGCGCTCGGCGAGCGCGACCGACTCCGGCAGCGACAGGTGACCCGTGCCGAGGGTGAGGTCGCGGTCGGCGCAGATCGAGACGATCGTCGCGGCGGCGGCGGTCAGCCGGCCGTCCTCGCCGATCGCGGACTGCGCGGAGCCCCGTGCGAACGGCCCGAAGTCGGCCACGATGCCGTCGAGCAGCCGCGAGATGTAGCCGCCGCGCGCGACGTCGGCCGCCGCGCCCCAGGTCGGCATGAACACCATCCGGGCGCCGTGCGCCGCCGCGAGCTCGACCGAGGCCGGCGAGATGCCGCCCGTCGGCGGATTGAGCGTGATGCTGCCGCAGACGAGGAACTCGGCCGGGTCGAACTCGCGCTGGATCGCCTGCGCACGGTCCGTCGTCGGCCACACGTGCGACTTGAGCACCCAGCCGCGGATCCCGTACTCGACGGCGAGCCGCGCGGTCGCGGTGTCGTCGCCCCGGTTCGGGAGCCCCCGCGAGAGGTCGGGCTGGCCGTGCACGTGCAGGTCGAAGGCCCCGCGCATGAGGCGCGCGTGATCGTCTGGGAGGTGTTCGAGCATTCCGTGTCGCTCCGTGGTCGGCGTGCTCCGAACCTATTGGCCGCGGGGCCGACCGGAATAGCGTGGCGTTACGCTATCCGCGGGCCTCGGGGCGGGGTTGGGTGGTTGGCATGAGCGATGCGATGACGCGCGCGGCGATCGTGACGGGCGGCACCGGCGGTGTCGGCGCGGCGACCGTCGCCCTCCTGCGGACCAAGGGATACGGGGTCGTCTGCGTCGACCTGGCCCCCGCCCCCGTAGCCTGGGCCGGCGACGACGGGATCGTCGTGCTGACCGCCGACGTCTCGCAGGAGGCGACCGCCGAGGAGGCGGTGCGCATCGCCGAGGAGCGCTTCGGCCGGCTCGACGTCCTCGTCAACAACGCGGGCCTCTTCCACCGCAAGGACATCGCGGAGACCACCGTCGCCGACCTCGAGCGGCTGCTGCGGGTCAACGTCATCGGCACCTTCGTCTTCACCCGCGCCGCCATCGGCGCGCTCGCGAGGACCGGCGGCTCGATCGTCAACCTCGGCTCCATCTCGGGGCTCGTCGGCAGTCCCCAGCAGGGCGCCTACTCGATCACGAAGGGCGCCATCGTGCAGTTCACGCGGCAGTCGGCGATCGAGCTCGCGCCGCAGGGCATCCGCGTCAACGCCGTCGCACCCGGCGCGATCGACACCGACTTCGTCGGCAAGGCCGTCGCGCACGGCTCCGCACCCGGCAACTCGAACGACACGATCCGGCAGAACAACCCGCTCGGCCGCATCTCGAGCGCCGAGGAGGTCGCCGACGCGATCGTCTGGCTCGCCGAGTCGCCCGCCGTGACCGGCGCGATCCTGTCGATCGACGGAGGACACACCGCGCGGTGACGCGCGGTGGCAGGTTTCACACGAGAGGAAGTACATGGGTTCCGAGAATCAGGGCGCGGCCCCGCTGCTGTCGGTCGAAGGCGTCGGCCACACCTACGGGATCGGCCCGACCGCGCACCACGCGCTGTCGAACCTGTCGTTCACCGTCGACACGGGCGAGTTCGTCTCCATCGTCGGACCGTCCGGCGCCGGCAAGACGACCCTGCTGCGCATCCTCGCGGGGCTGCTCCAGCCGACCGAGGGGACCGTCACGCTCGGCGGCAACGTCGTCGACTCCGTGCCGCCCGGCATGGCGATGGTCTTCCAGGACTACAGCCGCTCGCTGCTGCCATGGCAGACCGTGGCCAAGAACGTCAACTTCCCGCTGCGCGGCGACAAGCACACCGCCGCCGAACGCCGGCAGATCGTGCAGGAGAGCATCGACGTCGTCGGCCTCACCGGCCACGAGCAGAAGTACCCCTGGCAGCTGTCCGGCGGCATGCAGCAGCGCGTCGCGATCGCACGCGCGCTCGCCTACGCGCCGAGCCTGCTGCTCATGGACGAGCCCTTCGCCTCGGTCGACGCGCAGACCCGCGAAGGCCTCGAGGACCTCGTGCTGCGCGTGCGCGAACGCTCCAACGTGACCATCCTGTTCGTCACGCACGACGTCGACGAGAGCGTCTACCTCGCCGATCGCGTTCTCGTGCTCTCCAAGCCCCCGTCGACCATCGTCGCGAACATCCCCGTCCCGCTGCCGAGCCCGCGCGACCAGATCTCGACGAAGGAGCTGCCCGAGTTCGTGCAGCTGCGCGGGCGCGTCGCCCGGCTCATCCACGGCGCCGAGGACCTGGTCCAATCCGCGTAGTTCAACGCAAGTTACGTGGTCGGGCCGCTGGCTAGCTTTACCTACGTTCACCCACCTCAAGGGAGAGGCGATCACAGTGTCGACACTCATCAAGTCCCGAGCCCGTATGCGTACGCGGCTCGTCGGCGTCGCAGCGGCAACCGCCACCGCGGCGCTCGTCCTCGTCGGATGCTCGAACGGGAGCGCGACCCCCACCGATACGGGGTCCGCGTCCGAGGAGGAGCAGTCCGAGATCGAAGCGGCGGCGGCGAACGCCGACCCGCACGCCCCGGAGGTCGACACGCTGCGTGCGGCCCTCTGGCAGGGCCCCATCAGCGCGCAGTACTTCATCGCGAACGACATCGCGCAGGAGAACTACGGCCTGACCCTCACCTCCGACTGGATGACCGACGCGAACGTCGGCCGCGCGCAGCTCGCCGCAGGCGAGATCGAGCTGACGCCCGGCTCGCCGTACGGCGCCGTCCAGCTCATCCAGGGCGGCACCGACACCGTCATCGTGGCCGGCAACTACATCAGCCAGCCCGGTGAGGTCATGGTCTTCGCACTGCCCGGCTCGGGGATCGAATCGGTCGCCGACCTCGCGGGCAAGACGATCGCGATGACCTCCGTCGCCGGCGTCCACCCGAACCGCATCCGGCTCGAGATCCAGAAGGCCGGCGGCGACCCCAACAGCCTGACTGTCGTCGCCTCGCAGTACGGCGAGATGGCCGCGCAGCTCAACAGCGGCGTCGTCGACGCGATCTCGGTCGCCGCCTTCGCGCTCGCGAACATCAAGAAGGACGCCCCCGACGCGGTCAAGATCTTCGACCTCGGCGAGGGCCCCTACTCGGGCCGGCCGGAGAACGTCTGGTCGACCACGCGCGCCTTCTACCTCGCGCACCCGAACGCGATCGCCGCATTCCAGTGCTCGGTCGCCGAGGCCGGCAGGCTCGCGAACGAGGGCCCGGCGATGGTCGACTTCATGAAGAACGTCCTCGAGTGGCCGCAGGCGGTCATCGACGTCGCGCTTCCGCCGATCTCCGCAGAGGGCCCCATTCCGCTCGACAAGCTCCAGGCGGACTGGGATGAGGAAGTCGCGCTCAACGGCTCGCAGCCGTTCGACGTCTCGACGATCCTCGTGCCCTGGCCGACGAACTGCTGACGAGAGACCGAATCGAAGCAATGACTCTCAAGACCGAGAGCGTTCGAGGGGGTGCGCCGGTGACCCAGGTCACCGGCGCACCGCCGCGGAACGCGAAGAGGAAGCGCCGGCGCGGCCCCCACCGCTGGGTCATGTGGCAGCGCATCGCGCTGAGCATCGGCGGCGTCATCGCCCTGTGCCTGTTCTTCCAGGTGGCCACGCGCTACTGGATCGACAACCCCCGCTACCTGCCGCCGTTCTTCGACATCCTCACGAGGTTCTTCCAGTTCTTCGCCGAGCCCGTCTTCTACGCGCAGGTCTGGGCGACGATCTCCGGCTTCCTCATCGGTCTCGCGATCGCAGCCGTCCTCGGCACGGGGCTCGGCATCCTCTTCGGCCTCTGGGAGGTCAGCTACCGCTCCTCCCGGACGGTCATCGAGCTGCTGCGGCCCATCCCGCCCGTCGCGCTCATCCCCGTCTTCATCCTGCTGTTCAAGACCGGCCCGGTCATGAAGACGATCATCGTGCTCTACGCGTGCGTCTGGCCGATCATGTTCAACGCCCTCTACGGCGTCCGCAACGTCGACCCGCTGCTCAAGGACATGGCGCGCAGCTTCGGACGATCACGTTCCGACGTCATCCGCAGCGTCGTCATCCCCGCCGCGCTCCCCATGATCTGGACGGGCGTGCGCGTCGCCTCGACCATCGCGCTCATCGTCGTCATCACGGTGGAGCTGCTCATCGGCGGCTCGGTCGGCGTCGGCGGCATCATCAACAACGCCCGCGCCACCGGCGACGACGTCTACGCCCGATTCGCGGCGATCATCGTGGCGGGCCTCCTCGGCCTCCTCGTCAACATCGGACTCGGCGCGATCGAGCGCCGGTTCTTCGCCTGGTCGACCACGACGAGGGAGGGCTGATGGCCGCGCCGCCGCTCATCGATCACACGCGCACGACGGGCCTGCGGACGGTGCGCCGTCCCCGGCCGCCGCTCAAGCGCTTCAGCCTCGCCTGGTGGCTGTCCCAGGCCGCCATGACGTTCGGGCTGCTGATCTTCCTGCTGCTCGCATGGCAGATCGCGGCCTGGATCGCGCCGAACCCCCAGATCCCGTCGCCGGCGATCATCCTCGGCTACACCTGGCAGCTGTTCATCGCCGGCGGCGCCCAGGGCATGTCCTCGGAGACCGCGTGGTTCGGCCACGCGCTGCCGACCGTGGGACGCGCCCTGCTCGGCTTCCTCCTCGGCTGCTTCTGGGGCATCGTGCTCGGCATCTTCACCGGCCTGTCGCGGGTATTCCGCTACACGACGAGCTGGGTCGTGGAGTTCCTCCGCGCGATCCCGACCTCCGCGGTCCTGCCCCTCTTCATCGTCCTGATGGGCGGCACCGACTGGATGCGCGTCGCGTTCATCAGCTACGGCCTCTCGCTCTACGTGCTCATCAACACGGCGAGCGGCGTCGCATCCGTCGACCCGACCCTCATCCTCACGGGTCGCGCGTTCCGGCTCTCGCGGCCGGCGATCGTGTGGCGGATCATCCTGCCCGCGGCCCAGCCGGCGATCTGGGCGGGCATCCGCATCGCCACGATCGGCGCGACGATCCTCGCGATCGTCTCCGAGTTCATGGTCGCGACGAACGGCATCGGCTACCAGATCCAGTACAACGTGGGGCGCTTCAACCTCCCCGCGATGTGGGCGTGGATCGTCTTCCTCGCCGTCTTCGGCCTCATCCTCAACTTCGTCGTCGAGGGCACGGAGCGCCGGGTGCTGCGCTGGCACCGCAACTCGCACTAGCAGCAGGAGGACCCTGATGGAGACCTACAAGGCGGCGCTCGTCGTCGAGCACAGCAAGCCCATGGAGTACGTCGAGTACACCCTGCGCGACCCCGGCCCCCGAGAGGTGCTCGTGCGCCTCGACTACGCGGCGGTGTGCATCACCGACGCCTACGCGTGGCGCGGCGGCACGACCCGCTCGATCCCGCCGTTCGTGACGGGCCATGCCGCGACCGGCATCGTGCTCGAGGCCGGCGACGGCGTCACGCAGGTCGCCGTCGGCGACCGGGTGTCGATCACGGGGACGACCGAGTGCGGCGAATGCCACTTCTGCCTGAGCGGGAGCGCCGGCGCGTGCGCCGAGGTCTTCGAGCAGGGCATCCGCGTCGTCGGGCAGACGACGGACGGCCGCGACATCAAGCTCGAGGGCGGGATCGGCGCCTACCTGACGCACAACATCTACCGCGAGGGCACGGTCGTCAAGCTCTCCCCCGACACCGACCCGGTGCAGGCGGCGCTCTTCGGCTGCGGCATCTCCAGCGGACTCGGCGCGGTGCTCAGCGTCGCCGAGGTCACGCCCGCGTCGACCGTGTCGATCTCCGGTGCGGGGCACCTCGGGCTCTGGATGCTCCAGGGCGCGAAGCTCGCCGGGGCCTCGCAGATCATCGTCGTCGAGCCGATCGCCTACCGGCGCGAGCTCGCGCGACGCCTCGGCGCGACGCACGTCGTCGACCCCGCCGATGGCGACGCCGTGCAGCAGGTGCGCGAGCTCACCGACCGCAGCCGCGGCGCCGACTTCTCCTTCGAGGCGGTCGGCACGACCACGGCGATGGAGGAGGCGTACCAGATCGTGCGCAACGGCGGCATCATGGTCCCGACCGGCATGCAGTCGCGCACCGACGAGGTGCGGCTCAACGTCGTCGACTTCTCGATCCGCGCCAAGCAGATCCGCTCCTCGCAGACCGGCGGCGGATGGATCCACCGGGACATCCCCAAGTGGGAGCGCTTCCTGCGCGACGGCCGGATCGACCCGACCCCGATCATCTCGGGCGTCTACCCGGTCGAGCAGCTCGACGACATCTTCCGCCAGGCGATCGACCGGGAGGTCGTCACCGCGGTCATGGACCTGCGCTGAGCGCTCAGGCCCTGAGCGCCGCGTAGAGCGCCGCCCAGGTCTCGCGCGGCACGTCGTAGGGGGCGCTGAACGTGATCCGCTCGGCGATGTCGCCGTAGCGGGCGCGCAGCTGCGCGGCGACCTGCTCGGGCGTCCCGACGCATGCGAACTCGCGCAGCATCTCCTCGTCGACGATGCGGCCGATCTGGTCCCACTCCTGGCGGCGGACCGCCGCACTCAGCGCCTCGCCCTTCGCCCCCCAGCCGTGCACCTCGAGGACCGGCAGGTAGGAGGGCGTCGAGCCGTAGAACGCGATCTGCTTGCCGACCGCGAGCGCCGCCTCGCGGATCTCCCCCGGGTCGCGGCCGAGCGCGACGAAGACGGGGAACGCGATCCCGGGAGTCGGGCGACCGGCGTTCTGCGCGCCCTCCCGCAGCGCCGGGATCGTCACCTGCTCGACGTACGCGCGCGTCGTGAACGGGTGCGCGACGAGTCCGTCCGCGACCTCGCCGGTCGTCCGGGTCATCAGCTCCCCCACCGCGGCGAGCCAGACGGGCGGGTTGCCGTGCGGGTTGGGGCCCGGGTCGAAGACGGGGTTCATGAGCGTGTGCGTGTAGAACTCGCCGCGGAAGGAGGGCCGCTCGCCGCTGGCGAACGAGGCCCAGATCGCGCGCACCGCCTCGACGAACTCGCGCATGCGGGCGGCGGGCCGGCTCCACGGCATCGAGAAGCGCTTCTCGATGTGGGGCTGGACCTGGGAGCCGAGGCCGAGGATGAGGCGGCCCGCGGAGAGCTCCTGGATGTCGTTCGCCGCCATCGCGACCGTCATGGGGTTGCGGGAGAACGCGACCGTGATCGCGCTGAACAGCTCGACGCGCTGGGTCGCCCCGGCCGCGAGCGTGAGCGAGACGAAGGAGTCGTGCTTCGTCTCGGTGAGGATGACGCCGTCGGCGCCGAGCTCCTCGGCCTGACGGGCGTGGGCGGCCGTGTTGAGGAGGCTCGCGGAGAGGTCCCCTCCGGCGTCGATGGCGAACGTCATGCTCCCATTCAACTCCGCTTTTCAGGAGTGCGGGGGCATACGCGTGCGTATCGCACGCGTACCCCGCCCCAGGCCTGAAAAGCGGTAGGAATGAGGCATGGCTCTCATCGTGGAATTCGACGGCAAGTCCCCCCGGATCGACCCGACCGCTTGGATCGCGCCGAACGCGACGCTCATCGGCGACGTGACGATCGGCGCCGGCGCGTCGGTCTGGTACGGCGCCGTGCTGCGCGGCGACATGGACCGCATCGTGCTCGGCGCGGGCTCGAACCTGCAGGACAACGTCGTCGTCCACACCGACTGGGGCGTCCCCTCGATCGTCGGGGAGAACGTCGGCGTCGGACACGCCGCGATCATCCACGGCACGACGATCGGCGACGGCTGCCTCATCGGCATGGGCGCGAAGCTGCTCAACAACTCGGTCGTCGGCGCCGGCGCCTTCATCGCGGCGGGCGCGCTCGTGCTCGAGGGCCAGGAGATCCCCGCGGGTCACGTCGCGATGGGGGTCCCGGCGAAGGACCGCGGCGAGATGGAGAACGCGATGGCCGAGCGCGTGCGCAGCAACGCCTTCGGCTACCAGGAGCTCGCCGCGCGCTACCGCGACGCGGGACTCTAGGCGACGCGCCTGCCTCCCCGGACCCGATGGCGTTCTGGCGGGCCCGCACTCCTCGACGGCACTCATCGCAGCCGGCATCGCCGTGCCCTGCGCGGGAAGTGTGCGATCCCGGCGCCGAAACCGTCGAGACAGTGCGTGAGCAGCGCTCGAATCGCACAGTTCCCGGAGCGGGAGGCTAGGCGAGCAGCTGGCCGACGAACTGCACGGGGTTGAAGCCGTTCAGGTCGGCGATGCCCTCGCCCGTGCCGACGAGCTTGACGGGGATGCCGGTGCGCTCCTGGACGGCGAAGACGAAGCCGCCCTTCGCCGAGCCGTCGAGCTTCGTGAGCACGAGGCCCGTGATGCCGGCCGCGTCGATGAACGCCTGCGCCTGCGCGAGGCCGTTCTGTCCCGTCGTCGCGTCGAGGACGAGGAGCACCTCTGCGATCTGCGGCGCTTCGGCTCCCTCCGGTCGCTCAGGGACCGAGTTGCCGAGCGCCTTCTCGACGGAGCGCCGGATCTTCGACAGCTCGTCCATGAGCCCGGCCTTCGTCTGCAGGCGCCCGGCCGTGTCGATGATCGCGATGTCGATCGCGTTCTGACGCGCGAACTCGATCGTCTGATACGCGACGGACGCCGGGTCCTGGCCCTCCTGCTGGGGTCGCACGAGCTGCGCGCCCGCACGCTCGGCCCACGTCGCGACCTGGTCGACCGCGGCCGCCCGGAACGTGTCCGCCGCGCCGATGACGACGCTGCGGCCGCGGTCGCCGATGAACTTCGCGAGCTTGCCGATCGTCGTCGTCTTGCCCACGCCGTTGACGCCGACGACGAGGATCACGGCGGGACGCGCCGACAGCGTCAGCGTCGGGTCGAGCCGCGAGAGCCGCTCCTCGAGGATCTCGCGCAGCTGACGCTGCAGGTCCCTCGGGTCGGTCGTGCGGAACCGCTCCGCCTGCGCGCGCAGATCCTCGATGACCTGCTCGGTGAGGTCGGGGCCGAAGTCGGCCGTGTAGAGCGCCGTCTCGAGGTCGTCCCAGGTGTCCTCGTCGATCGTCGGCCCCGCGAACATGCCGCGCAGAGCGCCGCCGAGAGACCAGGTAGCCATGCCTCGAGCGTATTCGCTCCTCACCCCTCGACGCGCACGCTGAACGAGTGATGCCCCGTCGCGCCGTCCGGCAGCATGCTGCTCGTCGCGCCCGTCTGCACCTCGCCGTCGGCGCCGATCGCGCGAACGGCGAGGACGTGCACGCCGGGGGTCGCGTCCCACTCGTAGCGCCACTGCACCCAGGTGTCGATGCCGATCGCCGCCGCGAGCTCGGCGGGCTGCCACGGCCGCTCGTCGATGCGCACCTCGACGCCGTCGATGCCGACGTGCTGATGCCACGCGACCCCCGCGATCTGCGTCGGACCGGCGGGCAGCGGACGCCCGGGCCTCGGGACGTCGATCCGGCTCTGCAGCTTCACGGGCCCCCGAGCGGCCCAGCCGCTGCGGGTCCAGTAGGCGGTCTTCTCGTCGAAGCGGGTGAGCTCGAGGTCCGTCACCCACTTCGTCGCCGACACGTAGCCGTAGAGGCCCGGCACGACCATCCGGACGGGTGCGCCGTGCTCGGGCGCGAGCGGCTCGCCGTTCATCGCGACGGCGAGGATCGCCCCCCGGTCGGCCTCGAGCAGCACGTCGAGCGGCGTGCTCGCCGTCCAGCCGTCGACGCTCTGCGAGAGCACCATGTCGGCCTCCGGCTGCGGACCGGCGCGCTCGAGCAGGGGGCGCAGGCGCGTGCCGAGCCAGCGCGCGTTGCCAGCGTAGGGGCCGCCGACCGGGTTCGACACGCACATGAGCGTCACGTCGAACTCCTCGAAGTCGAGCCCCATGAGCTCGTCCCAGTCGATCTCGACCTCGCGGCCGACGCGCCCGTGGATGCGCAGCCGCCAGTCCTCCGGGTCGATGCTCGGCACGACGAACGCGGTGTCGACCCGGTAGAAGTCGGCGACGGGCGTCACGACGGGCGAGAGGCCGGGGACGCCGAGTTCCGCCGCCGCGGGGATCGCCGGCGCGAGCCGCACCGGCACGGGCAGCCGCAGCGTGGACGCGACGGCCGAGCGCGCGCGCACGAGGCCGCTCATCGCCGCTCCCCCCACGGCGGCGAGGACGCCGGCGGCGCTCAGCCCGCCGGCCCAGACGAGGAAGGCGCGGCGGTCGAGTCGGGCGCGCGCCGGGTCCGCGGCGATGTCCTCGCTGCCGCCGGGCACGTCTGCCGGAGGGACGGCGACCGCCGATCGCCCCGCCGCACGCGGCAGGAGTCGGAACGCGATGACGGCGACGACGAGGCCGGCGAGCCCCGGGATCGCCGAGAGCAGGTCACCGCCGCGAGTCAGCGCCGCAAGAAGCCCCGCGGCGCCGAGCAGCACGACGACGACCGTCCCGAACGGCGCGCGGGAGCGCTCGAGGAGTCCCGACAGTGCGCCGAGCCCGACGACGACGATCGTGATCGCGACGACGATCGCGACCTTGTCCCACTCGCCGAAGAGCGCGATGCCGAGCTCCTTCGCCCAGGCGGGCGACACGTCGACGAGCGCGCCGGCGACCGCGGCGAGGGGGCTCGCGTGCGGCGGGATGAGACCCGCGACGAGCTCGCCGACGCCGAGCCCCGCGACGACCGCCGCGACGCCCCGCAGCGCCGCCGCACCGCGGCCCTGCGCGCTCTCCTCGGCCATCATCAGCCTCCCGGTGCGCGACAGGATACGCCGCGGGCCTATGCGCTCGCGCGCTCCTCGCGTTCTGCGACCCGCTGCCCGATGACCGCCGAGACGCCGTCCTGGCGCATGCTCACGCCGTAGAGCGCGTCGGCGATCTCCATCGTGCGCTTCTGGTGGGTGATGACGATGAGCTGCGAGTGCTCGCGGAGGTCCTCCATGACGGTGAGGAGGCGGCCGAGGTTCGCGTCGTCGAGCGCCGCCTCCACCTCGTCCATGACGTAGAACGGCGACGGGCGGGCCTTGAAGATCGCGATGAGGAGTGCGACGGCGGCGAGGGAGCGCTCGCCGCCGGACAGCAGCGAGAGCCGCTCGATCTTCTTGCCGGCCGGCCGGACCGTCACCTCGATGCCGGTCGTGAGCATGTCGTCGCTCGTCAGCGAGATGCTGCCGGTGCCGCCCGGGAAGAGGATCGGGAACACCTCGGCGAAGGCGTTGCGGGTGTCCTCGAACGCCGCGGCGAAGATGTCCTGCATCTTGCCGTCGATCTCCTCGATGATGCTGAGCAGGTCCTCGCGCGTCTTCTGCAGGTCGACGAGCTGCTCCTGGAGGAAGCGGTGGCGCTGCTCGAGCGCCTCGAACTCCTCCAGCGCGAGCGGGTTGACCCGGCCGAGCTGGGCGAGCCGGCGCTCGGCGGCCACGAGCCGGGTCTGCTCCGCCGCGCGATCGAAGGGCACCTCGTCGTCGTCGTGGCGGTGCTCGGCGACGAGCACGTCCTCCTCGAGGCCGAGCTCCTCCGCCGCGCGCTCGATGAGCGAGGACAGGTGCAGCTTCTTCTCGTAGACCTGCATCTCGAGGCCGTGGACGGACTCGGCGGCGCTCGTCAGCCGCGCGCGCAGCTGCGCCTCCTGGGCGCGCAGCGCCGCGAGCTCCTCCGTCTGCTTGGCGCGCTCGCCCTCGCGCGCCGCGAGCTCGACCCGCGCCTCGGCGACCGAGCGGTCGAGCGACTCGAGCACCGCGGGGATGCGGTCGGCGACCTCGCGGGCGGCCTCCAGCTGGTGGCGGCGGAGCACCGCGACGCGCGCCGCCTCCTCGGCCGCGGCGCGTTCGCGCTCGAGCTGGGCCTCGAGCTCGTCGGCACGGCCGCGCTCGGCGCGGACCCGCTCGCGCACGGTCTCGAGTGCGATCCGGGCGTCCATCTCCACGGCGCGCTTCGCCTCGAGGTCGGTCAGCAGCTCGTCGCGCTGCGAGGCGTCGAGCATCGGGCGGGGCTTCGCGGCGAACGCGGCGTGCTCGGCACTCGCGCGCTCCACCTCGGCCTCCGCGAGCGCGGTCGTCGCGGAGGCCTCGGCGAGCGCCGTCTCGAAGCGGTCCCGCTCCGCCTCGGCCGCCTCTGCCTGCTTGCGGAGGGCGCCGAGGCGCTCCGAACGGGCGGCGACGAGCGAGTCGTGCTCGCGCAGGCGGGTGAGCGCGGCCTGCGACCGCGCGCGGGCGGCGTCGAGCGCGAGGCGAGCGTCCTCGATCGCGCCCGCGGTCCGCTCGATCTCGGTCGTGACCTCCGAGAGCCTGGCCTGGGCGGCGTCGCGCTCGCTCAGCAGCTCGAGCCGCGAGCGCTTCGCACCGGTGCCGCCGCGCAGCACGAGGAGGGACTCGACGGCGCCGTCGCTCGTGACGTCGGCGCCGGCGAGGAGCGCCAGAACGCCAGGAGGCGCGGACTCGACGTGCGCCACGGCGCCCTGCGACGCGGGCAGGGATCGGGAGTCAGGATGCGCGACGACGACCTCGACCCGGCCGAGGTCGTGCTCGCGCGCGTGCGCGACCGCGGCGCGCGCCGCGGCGAGGTCGTCGGCCAGCACGGCGTCCGCGAGCGAGCCGAGCGCCGCGGCGATGCCCGCCTCCCAGCCCGACTCGACCTTGACGTGGTCCGAGACGAGTCCGAGCACCCCCGGCAGCCCGGCTGCGACGAGCGCCGCCGAGCCGTCGCGGCCGTCGAGCGCGCTCGTCAGCGCCGAGGCGCGGGCCGCGAGCGCGTCGCGCTCCCGCTCGTCGGCGTGCTGACCCTCGCGGAGCGCGTCGAGCTCGGCGCCGAGCCGCGCGACGTCATCCTCCGCGAGCCGATAGGCCTCCTCGAGCTCCGACTGGTCGGCCGGGCCGTCGGGCCCGACCTCGCCCTCCGCCGCCGCGAGCGCCGTCGCGGCCTCGGCACGGCGCTCCTCGGCCGCGGCGATCGCGTTCTCCTGGCGCAGTTGATCGCCGCGCGCCGCAGCGAGCTTGGAGCGCGCGACGTCGAGCCGCGCGGCGAGGCCCGCGAGCTCGAGGTCGTGACGCGACACGAGCGCGGACTGCGCGGCGATCTCCTCGTCGAGGGCATCGATTGCCGCCCGCGCGAGCGCCGTCGCGCTCGCCGCCGCACCGACCGTCTGCTCCGTGCCGACGACCTCGGCAGAGAGGCGTTCCGCCTCCGCCCGCGCCGCCGCGACCGCGTCGGGCGAGACGGTGACGCCGATCGCCTCGGGCACCTGCGCGAGCAGCGTGACGCGCTGGACGGCGAGGGTCGACAGGCTCCGCAGGCGCTCCTGGACGCTCTCGAGCGCATGCGCGACGCTGCGCGCCTCGTCGACGTGCGGGCCGATCTGCTCCGCCTCGAGCCGCTTCGCGCGCAGCGCCGCCTGGTCGAGCTGCTCCTGCAGCACGATCCGCTCCGTCTTGCGCTCGTGCTCGCTGCGCGCGACGTCGGCGATCTCGGCGCGCAGCGTCACGATCTCGTCGGCGAGCAGCCGGGCGCGCGCCTCGCGCACCTCCGCCTGGATCTCAGCGGCCTGCTTCGCGACCTCGGCCTGCTGCCCGAGCGGCCGCAGCTGGCGACGCAGCTCTCCGGCGAGGTCGGAGAGCCGGGTGAGGTTCGTCTGCATCGCGTCGAGCTTGCGCAGCGTCTTCTCCTTGCGGCGGCGGTGCTTGAGGATGCCCGCCGCCTCCTCGATGAAGCCGCGCCGCTCCTCGGCGCTCGCGTGCAGCACCTGGTCGAGCTGTCCCTGGCCGACGATGACGTGCATCTCGCGGCCGAGGCCCGAGTCGCTCAGCAGCTCCTGCACGTCGAGGAGCCGGCAGCCTTCGCCGTTGATCGCGTACTCGCTGCCGCCGTTGCGAAAGAGCGTGCGCGAGATCGTGACCTCGCTGTACTCGATCGGCAGCGCGCCGTCGGAGTTGTCGATCGTCAGCAGCACTTCGGCGCGGCCGAGCGGCGAGCGGGTCGAGGTGCCGGCGAAGATGACGTCCTCCATCTTCCCGCCGCGCAGCGTCTTCGCGCCCTGCTCGCCCATGACCCAGGCGAGCGCGTCGACGACGTTCGACTTGCCCGAGCCGTTGGGGCCGACGACGCACGTCACGCCGGGCTCGAACTGGAACGTCGTCGGCTGGGCGAACGACTTGAAGCCCTTGATGGTCAGGGTCTTCAGGTACATGGCTTCGAGGGTATCGGCGCTCCGGGCCGCACCCGGGGCGCTCGGCGGCGCGTAACCCTCACCCTTTGGTCGAGACTCTCACTGCGCGCTCCGGGCGAAGAGCACGTTCTTCGGTGGTGAGCCTCGAACTCGGCGCTCACGCCTAAGAAACGTGCTCGCTCAGCGCGTGGCGAGGCGCGTGTCGCGGTCCACCGTCTGCGCGGGACGCACGATGACGCCCGGCGCGACCTGCGCTCGGGATCCGATCCTCGCGTTGTGCCCGACCGAGGCGTGGCGCCCGACCCGGGCACCGGCGCCGACGACGGCGAACGCGTCGACCTCGGCGTCCTCCTCGATCCACGCGCCCTCGTAGACCTGTGCGCCGACGGCGACGTGCGCGCCGGCCTCGACGTAGGCGCCGCGGCTGACGAGCGCGGTCGGGTGGACCTGCGCGCCGACGGCGACGAAGCCGCGTCCGTTCGCGTGCCGACGGTACTTCGTGACGCTGCCGTCCTCGCGCTCGACCTCGATCAACGTGCTCATGGTGATGCCTCCGACCGGCGCTCGGGATTTCGCCGGCGAAATATTCAACCCGATTCACCTGAACGGCATTCCCAGGCGCTCGGCCGGCGCGGCTCAGCGCAGTCGCTGGCAGTGACGGCAGTAGTGCGATCCGCGGTTCATGAACGTCTCGCGGACCATCGGCCGCCCGCAGCGCGGGCACGGCTGGTCCTGGCGCGCGTAGGCGTTGAGCGAGCGGGAGAAGTAGCCCGACTGGCCGTTGACGTTGACGTAGAGCTCGTCGAAGGACGTGCCGCCCTCGTCGAGGGCGCGCGTCATGACGTCGCGCACGGCGGCGAGGATGCGGCCCGCCGCGACGGCCGAGAGCGCCTCGGTCGGCTGCCTCGGGTGCACGCGCGCGGCCCACAGCGCCTCGTCGGCGTAGATGTTCCCGATGCCGGAGACGAGCGTCTGGTCGAGGAGGGCGCGCTTCGTCTCGGTGCGGCGGGTGCGGATGCGTCGGATGAAGTCGCGATCGGAGAACGCGATGTCGAGGGGATCGCGGGCGATGTGCGCGACCTGGGAGGGGACCATGGCGGGGACAGCGCCCTTCGACTCGCTGCGCTCGCTCAGGGGCCCGCGGGTGGGTCGCTGCGGGTCGAGGGGGGCGCGGGTGGGTCCCTCAGGGCCCTTCGACTCGCTGCGCTCGCTCAGGGGGCCGCTTGCCGGGCCCTGGGTGCTCGCGGGTCCCTGAGCGAGCCGCAGGCGAGTCGAAGGGCGCCCATCCGCCACGGGGACGAGCGGGTCGAGGGCGAGCGAGCCGAAGATGCGCTGATCCACGAAGTCGACGCGCGTGCCGTCGGCGAGCGCGATGCGCACCCGCAGGTGGCGATCCTCGCTGCTCGGGTTGACGAGCACCTGTCCCGACATGCCGAGATGCACGAGGAGCGCCTCGTCGGCGTCGGCGAGCGGCACCCAGAGGAACTTGCCGCGGCGCTCGGGCGCGAGCAGGCGCGCGCCCCGGAGCCGGCCCGCGAAGTCCTCGGCGCCCGCCGCGTGCCGTCGGAGCGAGCGCCGCTCGAGGATCTCGACCGAGGCGACGGTCCCGCCCGTGACGAAGGGCGCGAGTCCGCGGCGGACGACCTCGACCTCGGGGAGCTCTGGCATGGCTGGCGACGACCCTTCGACTCGCTGCGCTCGCTCAGGGAGCGGAGGGGGCGGCGCGCAGGGTCTCGACCGCCTCGAAGGCGGCCGCGGACTCCGCAGCCTTCTTCGACGAGCCCTCCCCCGTGCCGAGCACCGCGTCGCCGACGACCGCGGCGGCCGTGAACACCCGCGCGTGGTCGGGGCCGCGCGCCTCGATCCGGTAGGCGACGTCGGCGAGGCCGCGGGCGACGAGGAGCTCCTGGAGCGTCGTCTTCGGATCCATCGCGAGCCCGAAGCGGTCCGGGTCGTCCATGAGCGTCTCGACGAGCCGCAGCACGAGGTCGCGCGCGGCATCGGGGCCGTTCGCGAGGAAGCAGGCGCCGAAGATCGCCTCGAGGGTGTCGGCGAGGATCGAGGACTTGTCGGCGCCACCCGTCTGCTCCTCGCCCTTGCCGAGCCGGATGAACGCGCCGAGCCCCATCGCCCGGGCCATCTCGGCGAGGGCGAGCGTCGAGACGAGGGACGCGCGGCGCTTCGCGAGGTCGCCCTCGTCGAGGTCGGGGAACCGCCGGTACAGCATGACCGTGACGGCCTGCCCGAGGACCGAGTCGCCGAGGAACTCGAGGCGCTCGTTGTGCCGGGTCCCCGGGTGCTCGTAGGCGTACGAGCGATGCGTCAGGGCGAGAACGAGAAGCTCGGGGTCGATCTCGACCCCGAGCTTCTGCGTGAGTTCGGTGAGGTCAGGCACTTGGGTCTCGATGCGCCCGCTACGCGGGCTTACTCGACCTTTGACCTTCGGTTGAGCCTCGCGATGCGAGGGCTCAACCTTCGGTCAAACGTCCGCGACCTTGCGGCCCTTGTACTCGAGGTAGAGCTCGGTGCCGACCGAGTCGGTGACGACCTTCGCGCGGTGCGGGAGGCTGTAGACCGTCTTGCCGTTCTCGACGGACTTGACGAGCGTGGGGACCTCGGCCTTCCACTGCGCGCGGCGCATGCGGGTGCTCGCGCGCGACATCTTGCGCTTGGGAACTGCCATGGTCGTCTCCTACCTTGAAATCACTGCTCGGGAAGCTTCTCGTCGGACTCGCGCGCCAGGTCCGCCAGCGCGGACCATCTCGGATCGACCGCGGCCTCGTGCTCGTGGCCCGGATGATCCAGCAGCCGCACCCCGCACACGGGGCAGAGGCCTTCGCAGTCCTCCTGGCAGACCGGCTGGAACGGCAGTGCCGGCACCACCGTGTCCCTGACCACCTGCTCCAGGTCGAGCGCGTCGTCCTGGATCTGGTAGTCGAAATCCGACGTCCCAGGATACGCGAAAAGCTCCTGGAAATCGACCTCGACCTCCTCGGCGATGGGCGTGAGGCAGCGCACGCACTCCCCCGTCGCCGTCGCGTCGGCCTGAGCGGTCACCAGAACGCCATCGTGCAGCGACTCGAGGCGCCCCTGAATCGCGAGCTCGGCGCCCTCCGGGATGCCGATCACGGCGTTGCCGAAGCCCTCCGGCACGGCGAGCGTCAGCGCGAACTCCTTCGTCTCGCCCGCGCGGCGGGCGAGATCGCGGATGCTGACGGCATACCGGGAGGAGGGCACTTCGACTCGCTCTGCTCGCTCAGGGACCCGCTATGCGATGGCGGTGAACGCCTCGTCGAGGATGGCGAGGCCCCGTCGGGCCTCCTCCTCGGTGACGACGCACGGCGGGACGACGTGGATGCGGTTGTCGGAGAGGAACGGCAGGTAGCCGCGCTCGAGGAGCGCGGTGCGCAGTGCGCCGATCGTGGCGGCCGGGACGGGCTCCTTCGTCGCGGGGTCCGTGACGAGGTCGAGCGCCCAGAAGACGCCGAGCCCGCGCACCTCGCCGATGATCGCGTGCTTCGCGGCGAGCTCCTTCAGGCCCGGGCCGAGCACCTTCTCGCCGATCTCGGCGGCGTGCTCGACGATGCCCTCCTCCTCCATCGCCTCGATCGTCGCGAAGACGGACGCGGCGGCGAGCGGGTGGCCCGAGTAGGTGAGCCCGCCGGGGAAGACGCGCTCATCGAACTCCGCGACGATGCGGTCGGGGATGATGACGCCGCCGACGGGGACGTAGCCGGAGTTCGAGCCCTTCGCGAAGGTGATGAGGTCGGGGACGACGCCCTCGGGGTTGAGCTCCGGGTGCTGCCACGCGAACCACGAGCCGGTGCGGCCGAAGCCCGCCATGACCTCGTCGGCGATCCACAGGATGCCGTACTTGTCGGCGAGTGCCCGGACGCCCGCGAGGTAGCCGGGCGGCGGCGGCATGACGCCCGCGGTCCCGGGGATCGTCTCGAGGAGGATCGCGGCGATCGACTGCGGTCCCTCGCCCTGGATCGTGCGCTCGAGGTGGCGCAGCGCGCGCTCGACCTCCTGCTCGGGCGAGTCCGACCAGAACTCGGAGCGGTACGGGAAGGGGCCCCAGAAGTGCACGTGGCCGATCGCGTACTCGTTCGGGTAGCGCCGCCAGTCGCCCGTCGCGGTGATCGCCGCGCCCGTGTTGCCGTGGTACGAGCGGTAGGTCGACAGCACCTTGTCCCGGCCGGTCACCAGGCGGGCGAGGCGGATCGCGTTCTCCACCGCGTCGGCGCCGCCGTTCGTGAAGAAGACCTTCTCGAAGGGCGCGCCCGCGTGGGACAGGATCTTCTGCGCCGCGAGGCCGCGGGCGAGGTTCGCATGCGCGGGGTTGATCGTCGGCAGGGTCTCGGCCTGCTCCTTGATCGCGGCGACGACCTTCGGGTGCAGGTGCCCGATGTTGATGTTGACGAGCTGGGAGGAGAAGTCGAGGTAGCGCCTGCCCTCGTAGTCCCAGAGCTCGCAACCGAGTCCGCCGGCGAAGACGAGGGGCTTGATCAGCCCCTGCGCCGACCAGGAGTGGAAGACGTGCGCGCGGTCCAGATCGTACGTGCGCTGGTTGCTGGTCTCAGTCATCGAGGCTCCTAGAACGAGAGTGGTGCGGGGACCGAAGTCCCCGCACCACTCTAGGACTTCAGCGACTACTGACCGCCCTCGGTGAGCTCGACCACGATCGGCGTGTAGTTCGTCGGGATCTTGACGCCCTCCGCGGCGAGCGCGGCGAGCGCCTCCTGGATGTACTGGTTGGAGTAGGCCGTCGCCGGGGGCTCGGCCGTGATGAGGTGCAGGCCGTCCTGGTTGACGGCCGCGAGCGCGCCCGCGACGGTCCGGGCCCAGGCCGCGTCGTCGACGACGCCGAACTCGCCGCCCGTCCAGATCAGCTTGTTGACCTCGTTGAGCTGCCAGAGCTGATGCACGGGGCCGACGGGGAAGCCGTTTCCGGCGATCGCCGCGTCGTAGGCGATCGTCGCCGCCGCCTCGACGTTGTCGTGCGCGTAGATCCAGCCCTTGATGATGGCCTTGAGGAAGCGCACCGCGGCGTCCGCGTAGGCCGGGTCGCTCTCGAGCCGGTCGGTGTCCGCCCAGATCGCGTCCTGGAGCATCGCGCCCTCGGTGTCCTCGTAGTAGACGATGTAGACGTCGTCGGCCGTGTAGAGCTCACCGGTCGCGGGGTTGACGGTCTCGAAGAGCTGCGCGAGCTCGTTGTACGTCATCGCCTGCGCGGCGTCGACGTCGCCGTTGAGCAGCGCGCTCATGTCGAAGCCCTGCGTCGTGATCGAGACGGTCGTCGAGTCGAGCCCCTCGGCGGCCATCGCCGCGAAGATCTCCCACTCGTTGCCGAAGCCCCACGAGCCGATCCGCTTGCCCTCGAAGTCGGCGACCGTCGGCACGGGGTTCGACTTGAAGGACACCTGGGTCGTGCCGGAGGCCTGGAAGACCTGCGCGATGTCGGTGAGGTTCGCCCCGCCCTCGATCGAGCCGAGGACCTTCGGGACCCACGCGATCGCGAAGTCGACGTCGCCGGCCGCGAGCGCATCCTGCGGGACGATGTCGCCGCCGGAGGGGACGATCTCGACGTCCGTGAAGCCCTCCTCCTGGAAGTAGCCCTGGTCGAGCGCCGCGTAGTAGCCCGCGAACTGCGCCTGCGGGAGCCACTGGAGCTGGAGCTTGACGGAGGTGATCGGCTCGAACGCCGGCGTCGTGACGTCGCCGGACGGCGACGGGGCGGGTGCCGGCGAGGAGCAGCCGGCGAGCGCGAGCGCGGCGGTCATCGCCGCGGCCGTCGACGCGGCGATGATGCCGCGCCTGGTGCTGTGTCGCATTCGTGTTCCTTTCAGATGGGGTGAGCGCTGCGTGATTGCCACTGCAGTGTCGCAACGCGGTGTTGCGAGGGTGTTGCAAGGATGTTGCGGCTCATCGGGCCGCTCCGACGGGGATCCGGCGCGTGACGATGCGCTCGATGAGGACCGTGACGAGGAAGAAGACGAGGCCGAGGACGATCGCGGCGACGACGTGCGCCCAGGCGAGCGACACCTTCCCGGATTTCGCGTAGGTCGCGATCGCGGTGCCGAGGCCGTTCGCCGGGCCGCCGAAGTATTCGGCGACGAGCGCGGAGATGACGGCGAGCGAGCTCGCGATCGTCAGGCCCGTGAAGAGGTAGGGCAGCGCCGTCGGCAGCGTGAGCTTCGAGAACGTCTGCCCGCCGCTCGCGGCGAGGGAGGCGAACAGGTCGCGCTGGACGGGCTTGGCTTGCCGCAGCCCCCGCAGCACGTTGATGAAGATCGGCACGAATGCGGCGAGCGCGGCGACGAGCTGGCGGCCGAACTGGCTCGACGCGCCGAACATGGTGTTGAGGATGGGCGTCAGGGCGACGATGGGGACGACCGCGACGGCGGCGACGACGGGGGCGACCATCCAGTCGACGATCCGCAGCCACGCGGCGACGCCGGCGAGCACGATCGCGAGGACCGCGCCGAGGCCGAGGCCGACGAGCGCGTTGAGCGCCGTGACGCCCGTCGCCTTGAGGATCAGCTCGGGATACATGACGAGCTGCTCGCCGACCATCGCGGGGGTCGGCACGAGCACGACCCGCCCCTGGTTCGCGCTGAGCGCCCACCACGCGGCGAGGAGCAGCACGCCGACGAGGACCGGCATGAGGATCCTGAGCGTGCGCTCGGCACCGGTGCTCATCGTTCGTTCGCCCGTTCGACGGGCGCGCCGTGGAGCGCCTCCCGGACCTCGGTGACCTTCGCGAAGAACTCCGGCGACTCGCGCAGCAGCTCCGCACGGTCCTTGCCGAACGGCACCTCGATCTCGGCCGTGATCCGCCCGGGTCGGGGAGACATGACGACGACCCGGTCCGAGAGGAAGACCGCCTCGGGGATCGAGTGCGTGACGAACACGACGGCGGCGCCGGTCCTCGCGACGATCCGAGCGAGCTCGCCCTGCATCCGCTCCCGAGTCATCTCGTCGAGCGCGCCGAAGGGCTCGTCCATGAGCAGCAGCCGCGGCTTCTCGGCGAGCGAGCGCGCGATCGCGACGCGCTGCTGCATGCCGCCGGAGAGCTGGTCGGGGCGGTGGTTGCGGAAATCCGTGAGCCCGACGAGGTCGGCGAGCTGCTCGGCGCGCTCCGCCCGCTCCGCGTAGGAGACGCCGTGCAGCTCGAGCGGCAATGCGATGTTCTGCACGACGGTGCGCCACGGCAGCAGGCCCGCCTGCTGGAACGCGATGCCGTACTCCTGGTCGAGGCGGGCCGCCTTCGCGCTCTTGCCGAACACCTCGAGGGTCCCCGACGTGGGCGAGTCGAGGTCGGCGAAGAGCCGCATGAGGGTCGACTTGCCGCAGCCGGAGGGGCCGATGAGCGAGACGAACTCCCCCGCCGCGATCTCCAGGTCGACGGCGGTGACCGCCTCCACGGCCCGCTTGCGCGTCCCGAACGTCTTGCCGACGCCGACGGCGCGCACCGCCGGGGTCGCGTCCGGCACCGGCTTCGTCTCGAATCTCACGCGACTGCCTCCCCGCGTCGATAGTTCCTCAGGATCACGCCGAGCAGCGCGACCGAGCCGGCGGCGATGAGTCCCACGAGGACCGCGCCGATGATGGGGCCGTACGGCAGCGCCGGATCGGCGGAAGCCGACTGGGCGAGCTGGATGATCATCCGGCCGAGGCCGCCGGGCATGCCGATCGACACCTCGGCGACGACCGCGCCGACGACGGCGCTCGTCGCCCCGAGCCGCAGCGCCGGCAGCAGGTACGGGACCGAGGCGGGCAGCCGCAGCTTGACGAGGGTCTTGCCGTAGCCGGCGCCGTAGCTGCGCAGCAGGTCGACGTGGATCGGGTCGGGCGAGGCGAGACCGCGCAGCGCGCCGACCGCGATGGGGAAGAACGCGAGGTACGAGGCGATGAGCGCGACCGAGAGCCAGCCGGGCCACGGGAAGCCCGCCTTGTCGATCTGCGTGCCCATGCGCGCGATGATCGGGGCGAACGCGATGAGCGGCACCGTCTGGCTCACGATGACCCAGGGCAGCACGCCCCACTCGACGATCCGCCAGCGCTGCATCGCGAGCGCGAGGGCGACGCCGACGACGAGGCCGATCACGAGGCCGACCGCGGACATGCCGAGCGTCACGCCGAGCCCGCTCAGCACCGAGACCCAGAGCGCCGGCGTGCCCGGGCCGTTGTCCTCCCCGAGGCGCGCGAACATGTCCCAGATGTGCGGCATGTTGAGGTCGCCGGTGCGCGGCAGGATGCGGAAGCCGCTGCCGGCCTGCCCCTGGATCGCGCCGAGGACGACGCCGTCAGCGGGCCCGAGCCACTTGTACAGCTCCCAGATGGCGACGACGACGGCGACGCCGACGACGCCCCAGATCCATGGCAGCGCGCGCCTCACGACTTCGCCGTCACCTGCTCGGAGAGCGCGGGGATGACGTTCTCCCCGTAGACCCGGAGCGTCTCCTCCTTGGAGTCGTGCATGAGGTAGCCGGCGAAGTGGTCGACGCCGATCGCCTTGAGGGCCCGGAGCTTCGCGATGTGGTCCTCGGCGGTGCCGAGCACGCAGAACCGGTCGACGATCTCGTCCGGCACGAAGTCGACGTGGTCGTTGCCGGCCTTGCCGTGCGTGTTGTAGTCGTAGCCCTCGCGGCCCTTGATGTAGTCGGTGAAGGCCTGCGGGACGGGGGCGTCGGCGCCGTAGCGCTTCACGACGTCGGCGACGTGGTTGCCGACCATGCCGCCGAACCAGCGGTTCTGCGCCCGGGCGTGCGCCAGGTCGTCCGTGATCATCATCGGCGCGCTGACGCAGAACTTGATCGAGTCGGGGTCCCGGCCCGCGTTCGCCGCCGCCTCGCGCACCGTCCCGATCATCCAGGAGGCGATGTCGACGTCGGCGAGCTGCAGGATGTAGCCGTCGCCGACCTCGCCCGTGAGCTTCAGCGCCTGCGGCCCGTAGGCGGCGACCCAGACCTCGAGCTCCGAGCCCGTCGACCAGGGGAAGCGCAGCGTCGAGCCGTTGTAGTCGACAGAACGCGAGTTGCCGAGCTCCCGGATGACGTGGATCGCCTCGCGCAGCTCCGCGAGCGTCGTCGGCTTGCCGTTCGTGACGCGCACCGCCGAGTCGCCGCGGCCGATGCCGCAGATCGTGCGGTTGCCGTACATCTCGTTGAGCGTCGCGAAGACACTCGCCGTCACCGTCCAGTCGCGCGTCGCCGGGTTCGTGACGAACGGCCCGACCTTGATCTTGCGCGTCCGGTCAAGGATCTGCGAGTGGATGACGTACGGCTCCTCCCACAGCAGGTGCGAGTCGAACGTCCACACCGTGGAGAAGCCGTGCTGCTCCGCGAGCTGCGACAGGCCCACGACCCGCGAGCTCGGCGGGTTCGTCTGGAGCACTACCCCGAAATCCATGCGACTCCCCCTCAGACCAGGTACTGCGAGAGTCCGCGCTTGAGGAACCGGCCGTCCCCCTTGCTGCCGAGGTACTCGCCCCCGTCGACGATGACGCGTCCCCGCGAGATGACCGTGTCGACGTGCCCGTCGATCTCGAAGCCCTCCCACGCGGAGTGGTCCATGTTCATGTGGTGCGTCTTGCCCACGCCGATCGACGTGTGCCCCGTCGGGTCGTAGATCACGATGTCGCCGTCGGCGCCCGGCTGGATGACGCCCTTCTTGCCGTACAGGCCGAACATCCGCGCCGGCGTCGTCGAGGTGAGCTCGACCCAGCGCTCGAGCGAGATCTCGCCCTGCACGACGCCCTGGTACATGAGGTCCATGCGGTGCTCGACGGAGCCGATGCCGTTCGGGATCTTGCGGAAGTCGCCGAGGCCCAGCTCCTTCTGGTCCTTCATGCAGAACGGGCAGTGGTCGGTCGAGACCATCTGGATGTCGTTCGTGCGCAGGGACTGCCACATGGCGTTCTGATGTCCCTCGGCCCGGCTGCGCAGCGGCGTCGAGCACACCCACTTCGCGCCCTCGAAGCGGCCCCACTGCGACGAGTCGGCGCCGAGATGCTCCTCGAGGCTCAGGTACAGGTACTGCGGGCAGGTCTCGCCGAAGACGTTCTGCCCCGCGTCGCGCGCGGCCGCGAGCTGGGCGACCGCCTGCTTCGCCGAGACGTGCACGACGTAGAGCGGCGCGCCCGTGAGGTTGGAGAGCATGATCGCGCGGTGCGTCGCCTCCTCCTCCATCTGCCAGGCGCGGGCGATGCCGTGGAAGTACGGATCCGTCTTGCCCTGCTCGACGAGCTGCGCGGCGAGCACGTCGATCACGGGACCGTTCTCCGCGTGCATCATCGTGAGCAGGCCCGTGTCCGCCGCGATCTGCATCGCGCGCAGGATCTGGTCATCCGTCGCGTAGAAGACACCCGGGTAGGCCATGAACAGCTTGAACGACGAGATGCCCTCGTCGACGAGCCGCGGCATGACGGCGAGCGCCTGCTCGTCGACGCCGCCGATGATCTGGTGGAAGCCGTAGTCGATCGCGCACTCGCCGGCGAACATGTCGTGCCACTTCGCGAGACCCTCGAGCACGTCGCCGCCATAGGACTGCACCGCGAAATCGATGATCGTCGTCGTGCCGCCCCACGCCGCCGCCCGGGTCCCCGTTTCGGGGGTGTCCGAGGCGCTCGTGCCGCCGAACGGGAGCGACATGTGGGTGTGCGCGTCGATGCCGCCCGGGATCACGTACTTGCCCGTCGCGTCGACGACGGTGTCGGCCGTGGCCGCGAGGTCGCTGCCGAGCGCCGTGCTGCCCGGCGCGAGGACCGCGACGATCGACTCGCCGTCGATGAGCACATCCGCCTCGACCGAGCCGGTGGCGGAGACGACGAGGCCGCCCTTGATGAGTGTCGTTGCCATGGCGTTCTCCCCTCGCCTACGGGGCGACGATGTCGCCGTACGTGTCGGGCCGGCGGTCCCGGTAGAACTGCCAGTTGTCCCGCGCCGTGCGCACCAGGTCGAGGTCGAGGTCGCGCACGAGCAGTTCCTCGTGCTCGCTCGAGCCGAGCGCGCCGACGAAATTGCCCTGCGGGTCGATGACCTGGCTCGTGCCGTAGAAGAACACCGCCTCGTCGCCGTACTCGTTGTCCTCCAGCCCCACGCGGTTGGGCTGCAGCACGAAGTAGCCGTTCGCGACCGCCGCCGCGGGGCCCTCGATCTCCCAGAGGCGGTTCGAGAGGCCCGGCTTCGTCGCGTTCGGGTTGAACACCATGTGCGCGCCGCGCAGGCCGTACTCGCGCCAGCCCTCCGGGAAGTGCCGGTCGTAGCAGATGTAGGTGCCGACCGAGCCGACCGCCGTCTCGAAGACGGGGTAGCCGAGGTTTCCGGGGCGGAAGTAGAACTTCTCCCAGAACTTCTCCACGTGCGGGATGTGGTTCTTCCGGTACTTGCCGAGGTAGGTGCCGTCCGCGTCGACGACGAGCGTCGTGTTGTAGTAGATCCCCGCGTCCGCCTCCTCGTAGATCGGGAGGACCATGACGACGCCGAGCTCCTTCGCGACCGACTGGAAGCGGGTGAGGATCGGGCCGCCCTCGGCGGGCTGCGCGAAGGCGTAGTACTTCGCCTCCTGCGTGATCCCGAAGTAGGGGCCGTGGAAGAGCTCCTGGAAGCACACGATCTGGGCGCCCTGGGCGGCCGCGTCGCGCGCGAAGCCCTCGTGCTTATCGATCATGGACGCCTCGTCGCCCGTCCACTTCGTCTGGCTGATAGCTGCTCGAACGACCGTCATCGGGTGCCTCCTGGGGTTCCGCGCGTCAGTCAACATTGACGACGTTTCTCGAACGTTACGCGTTGTATCGGCGCGGTTAAACCCCCGACACGGAAACACCCTCCGGCGACGTCGACTCGCGCCGCGCCTCGCGCGCGGCGAGCACGATGAGCACGACCGTCGCGATCGGGAGGTAGAAGTCGCTCCAGAAGATCGGGCCCGCATTGCCGAACGCCATGTTCCCCGTCGCGATGATGTCGACGAGATGCACGATGCCCGCGCCGAAGAGGAAGACGGCGTTCGGGACGTTCGCGACGAGCTTCGCCGTCCAGCCCGCGCGACGCGGGAACGCGATGACGGCGGCGGCGCCGATGCCGAGGCTCGCGAGCGCGAGCTCCATCTGGAACGGGCTCTGCGCCCAGCCGATCTGCTCCGCCGAGAAGTCGCCGAGGATCGAGTGGAAGACGAAGTTGACGAGGTTCGAGATGCCGACGGCGAACAGCGTCCACCAGTCGAGGATGGTCCGCCAGCCGGTGCCGCCCTTCCAGCGGTGGTGCCGGCCCGCCACGATCAGGGCGATGACGATGCCGATGACCGCGAAGGTCACGTAGTAGTCACCGGTGATGAACATCGTGACGGATGTGAGGAACTCCTGCATGCTCCGTACAGTAGCGGGGTGGCCGGACCCGTTTCCATCGTCGTGCTCGCTGGCGGCGTGGGCGGGTCGCGATTCGCGCTCGGCGTGCGCGAGGCGGTGAGGCGGCGCTGGCCCTCGGACGGGCCGTCCGGCACTTCGGCGCGGATAACCGTCGTCGCGAACACGGGCGACGACCTCTGGCTCTCCGGCGTGCGCCTCCAGCCCGACGTCGACTCGCTGCTCTACGCGCTCGCGGGCGTCAACGACACGGAGCGCGGCTGGGGCCGCTCCGGCGACACCGAGCGGGTGTCGGCCGAGCTGCACGAGTGGGGCGCGGGCTGGCCGTGGTTCACGCTCGGCGACCTCGACCTCGGCACGCATCTCGCGCGGACGGGCTGGCTGCGCGATGGCCTCACCGTCTCCGAGGTCGTCGCGCGGCTCGGCTCGCGCTGGCCGCTCGGCGTGCGGCTGCTGCCGATGACGGACGCCGAGGTCGACACCCACGTGCTGACGGCCGGGGGCCGCATGCACTTCCAGGAGTGGTGGACGCTGCACCGCGCGAACGTGCCGGCGATCGGCTTCGAGAACCCGGGCATCGAGGCGGCGGTGCCCGGCGCGGGCGTGCTCGAGGCGATCGCCACGGCGGACGCGGTGCTCTTCGCGCCGTCGAACCCGATCGTGTCGATCGGCCCGATCCTCTCGGTACCCGGCATCGCGGACGCCGTCGCGGCCGCAGCGGGCGGCGTCGTCGGCGTCTCCCCGATCATCGGCGGAGCGGTCGTGCGCGGCATGGCCGACGCCTGCCTCGCGGCCCTCGACGTCCCCACCTCCGCCGACGCGGTGGGCCTGCGCTACGGCCCCCGCGGCTCCCTGAGCGGCCCGTCCCCGCGCGGCTCCCTGATCGACCCGCACCCCAGCGCCTCCCCGATCGACCCGCACCCCGACGGCTCCCTGAGCGACCCGTCCCTCCGCGGCTCCCTGAGCGAGCCGCAGGCGAGTCGAAGGGCCGCCACCGGCACTCACGACCGTGCGGGACTGCCCGGACTGCTCGACGCCTGGCTCATCGCCGAGGAGGACGCGGCCCTCGCGCCCGGCATCGAGACGGCGGGTCTGCACACGGTCGTCGCCCCCTTGTGGATGCGGGACGCCGACACCTCGGCGGCGCTCGCCTCCGCGGCACTCGACGCCGCCCTCAGCGCCACACGGGCCTGACCGAACACGCCGCCGCATCCGGCACACGACCGAGGCCTGATCTCCCCGGTCCCGGGCTGAGAAATCGCCCCCGGGCTGAGGAATCAGGGTCAGAACGTCAGCCCCGAGCCGATTTCTCAGCCCGAATGCGCGCAGATGGGACGGGCAGCAGGCGACTCAGGGGCTGAGCAGTCGGCCAACGGGCAGCGGGTGGTTCAGGGGGCGAGCAGGGCGGTGGTGCGGGGGCCGAGCGTGCCGCTCGACCGTGCCGCCTCGAGCTGCTCGAGCGTGTCGACGTCGCGGCGCAGGCCCCACTCGGCGGGCAGCACGAGCTCGATGAAGCCCGCGGCCCGGTGCGCGGCGGCGGAGTCCGCACCGAACCGCGGCTCGAACGGCAGCCGTGCGCGAGCCGTCGCGAGCGCGCTGCCGACGCCATCGGCATCGGGCACGAAGGCCCGACCGGCGGTCGCCGCGAGCGCGAGCGCGTGCCCGAGCTCGCCCGGCAGGAGCGCGGGCAAGTCGCCGAGCAGCACCGCACGGTCGGCGTCCGCCCCCGCCGCGTCGATCCCGAGCGCGATCGCCGTCCGTAGGCCGTCGGCCGTGTCGGGCAGGACCTCGACGCCGGGCAGGCCGCGCACGGCTCCCGCGGTCTCCTCGTCGGCCGTCACGACGAGCAGCCGGACCACCGCCGGGCAGGCCGCCGCCGCCTCGATCGTGTCGACCGCGATGGCCCTCGCGAGCTCCACCCGGTCGATGCCGGGGACGACGAGGCGCGACTTGCCGGCCGCGGCAGGCTTGACCGGGACGACGAGCGTCCACCCGCTGGGGCGCGCCGCGGCGGCCTCGGCGCTCCCGTCCGGCGCGCGAGCGGCGGTGAGCGCCGCCTGGTACCCCTCACGCCACGCCTCCGCGGCGCCGAGCCGGAAGAGGTCCTCCCGGGCGGGACGCTGCAGGGCCCGCGCCCCCGGCTCGTCGAGCGAATCGGTCACGAGCCGCCCGAGCCCGCGGACGACCGCCACGGGGATGCCCGACGTCTTGCCCTTGACGAGCTCCGCAGCCGAGGCGATCTCGTCGCCGAGCGCCGCGATCGTCGCCTCGAGGACGCGGCCGCCGGAGTCGGTCGAGCCGCGCAGGTCCTCGACGACCCGCACGCCGGCGGCGCCGATCGCCTGATCGATCTGGCCGGCGCGCCAGGCGCGGCCCAGGGTGTCGGAGAGCACGACGCCGATGCGGACGCCCGTCGCAGCACGGATCGCGGCCGCTAGTGAGCGCGCCGAGGCGTCGGGGTCGAGCGGCAGGAGCAGCACCTCGCCATCGGCGGCGTTCGACGCATCGACGCCGGCAGCCGCGAGCACGAGACCCTGCGGGTTCTCGACGATGCGGGTACGGCCGCCTGCGTGTTCGACCGTCGCGACGATGCGGACGGTCTCCTGGTCGACGATCGCATCGCGTTCTGCCGCCTCGACGATGCGTCCCTCGGCCTTCGAGACGACCTTCGACGTGACGACGAGGATGTCACCGTCGGCCGGGCCGTGGTCGGCGTAGGCGCGCGCGACGATCGCTGCGAGGTGGTTGCCCGGGCGGATCTCGGGGATGCCGGTCAGGCCGGTGACGGAGAAGGAGGGGCCCTTCGACTCGCTGCGCTCGCTCAGGGAGCCGCGTGGGGACGGCTCGCTCAGGGACCCGCTGACAGACAGCTCGATCGGGGACCCGGCCGAGGGCGACTCGCTCAGGGAGCCGCGCGGGGACGGCTCGCCCAGGGACCCGCTGGCGGACGGTTCGCTCGGGGAGCGAGGGTCGTTGCCGCTCGGGGGGAGCCCGGTCACGACTCGTTGGGGCGCAGGAACCTCGCGACCGCGCCCGGAACGTAGGGCCGGACGTCGCCGCCGAGCGAGTCGACCTGACGCACGAGCGAGCTCGAGACGTGCGCGTGCTCGGGGTTCGGGAGGAGGAACACCGTCTCCACGCCCGCGAGGTCGCGATTGACGATCGCCATCGGCGTCTCGTAGACGAGATCCGTCTGGCCGCGCACGCCCTTGACGAGCACCGTCGCGCCGACCTCGGTGCAGTAGTCGACGAGCAGTCCGACGCTCCAGCTCGTCACGACGATGCTGCCCGCGATCCGGGCCTCCGCGATCGAGTCCTTGATGAGGGCGACGCGGTCGGAGAACGGGATGAGCGCCGTCTTGCCCGGATTGTGGACGACGAGGACGTGGAGCTCGTCGAAGATGCCCGCCGCACGGCCGATCACGTCGAGATGTCCCAGGGTGATCGGGTCGAACGAGCCGGGCACGACGGCGATGCGAGTCACGGCTCCAAGCGTAGCCGCGGCCCCAGGGGCGGGCCTGAAGGATTTCGCCGGATGACTCGCGCCCCGACTCAGCCGGCCCAGCGAGCGTCGTTCACGCGCACGTCCTCCTCGCGCGCGGCCGCGATCCGGCGCACCAGATCGACGGGGACCGGCACGCCGTAGGGGAACTGGATCATGTGCTCCGTCGTCGTGAGCGCCGCCGCCTCGACCTCCTCGCGGAACCGGTCGAGCGTCCCCGAGGTCGGCATGAACGCCGCATGCGACTTGTAGGCCGAGAGCGAGTAGAGGATCCGGCGGCCCTCCCACACCGGCACGCGCCACTTGATCGCCTCCGTCGCGCCGGGGGCGGCCGCCCGCAGGATCGCGGCGAGCTCGTGGAGCGTCGGCCGTGCGGCCTCGGGCGACGCGTCGATGTACGCGTCGATCGGGTTCGGCGTCTCGGAGCTCATGCGGCCATTCTCGCCGCGGCCCGCCGCGCGGTCACGCCCGGGTGATGAACTCCGCCGCCTCGTCGTCGACGCGACGGGCTATCGCGGCGGCGAGCGCGGGATGGTCGGCGAGTTCGGGGTCGCCCGCGATGATCGTGATCGCGTCCTCGCGCGCGGCGGCGATGAGGTCGCCGTCGGTCGCAGCCGATAGCAGCCGCAGGCCGCTGCGCCGCCCCGACTGCGCCGCGCCGAGGACGTCGCCCTCGTGACGCAGCGCGAGATCGCGTTCTGCCAGGACGAAGCCGTCGAGCGTGGCCGCGACCGCGTCGACGCGCTCGCGGGCGAGCGAGCCCTCCTCCGCCGCCGTCACGAAGAGCGCGAGCCCCGGCAGTCCCCCGCGGCCCACCCGACCGCGCAGCTGGTGCAGCTGCGAGACGCCGAAGCGGTCGGCGTCGAGGACGACCATGACGGAGGCGTTCGGCACGTCGACCCCGACCTCGATGACGGTCGTCGCGACGAGGACGTGGATCTCCCCCGCCGCGAAGGCGCGCATCGTCTGGTCCTTCTCCTCGGGCGTCATGCGACCGTGGAGCGCGCGGACGATGAGACCGGAGAACGCCGGGTGGGCCTGCAGGAGGGCGAGCGTCGATTCGACGGTCGCGGGGCGGGTGGGGTCGCGAGACGCGCCTTCGTCGCTGCTCGACCCGCGGGCGACGTCGACGGACGGGTCGGGAGCGGGGTCGCCCTCCTCGACGACCGCGTCGGCGATCGCGGGGACGACGACGAAGCCCTGGCGGCCCGCGGCGACCTCCTCCGCGAGGCGGTCCCACACGCGCGCGATCCAGCCGGGACGCTCCGCGAGCGGCACGACGTGCGACTCGATCGGGGCGCGGCCCGCGGGCAGCTCCGCGATCGTCGTGACGTCGAGGTCGCCGAAGACGGTCATCGCGACGGTCCTCGGGATCGGCGTGGCCGTCAGCACGAGCAGGTGCGGCATCGCCTCGCCGCCCTTGGCCCGCAGCGCGTCGCGCTGCTCGACGCCGAAGCGGTGCTGCTCGTCGACGACGACGAGCCCGAGGTCGGCGAACGACACGTGCTCGCCGAGGAGCGCGTGCGTCCCGACGACGATGCGCGACTGCCCGGAGGCCGCGGCGAGGAGGGCGCGCTTGCGGTCGGCGGCCGGCATCTTGCCGGTCAGCAGGATGGGGCGCAGCTGCGCTGCGAGATCCGGTCCGAGCGAGGCCGCGATCGAGCGCAGGTGCTGCTGCGCGAGCACCTCGGTCGGGGCGAGCAGCACCGACTGGCCGCCCGACTGCGGTCCGCCGCCTGCCTGCGGCTCGGCGACGGTGAGCATCGCGCGGAGCGCGACGAGCGTCTTGCCCGAGCCGACCTCGCCCTGGACGAGCCGGTTCATGGGCCGCGTCGCGGCGAGATCCGCCGCGATCGCCTCGCCCGCGGCGACCTGGTCGCCGGTCAGGCAGAACGCGAGCGCCCCGTCGAACTGCGCGAGCAGCGTGCCGGCCTGACGCGGCACGGCGGCCGCGGCACGCAGCTGGTCGCGGCGGCGCACGAGCGCGGTCTGCAGGACGAGCGCCTCCTGGTAGCGCAGCGCCTCGCGTGCGGCGCGCCAGTCGTCGTCGGCGTGCGGCCGGTGGATGCCCTCGAGCGCCTGGCGGAAGCCCATCAGCCCGCGGGCCGCGGCGAACTCGATGGGGACCGGGTCGTCGAGCTCGCCGGGGAGCGTGTCGAGCGCGGCGCGCACGGCGTTCGCGATCTTCCAGCTCTGCAGCGAGCCGGTCGCCGGGTAGACGGGGATGGGCCAGTCGGCCCGCTCGACCGCGTTCATCTCCGCCGTCTCATCGTCGAACAGCTGGTACTCGGGGTGCGCGAGCTGCAGGCCGCCGCGGTAGGCGCCGACCTTCCCCGCGAACAGGCCGCGCTTGCCGGGCGAGAGCTGGTCGGCGCGCCAGCGGGAGTTGAAGAAGGTCAGCGTGAGGGTCCCGCGACCGTCCGTGATGACGACCTCCTCGAGCGAGCCCTTGCGCGCCCGCATGGGGCGCGAGGAGGAGGATCTGACGGTCGCGACGACGGTCACCTCGTCGCCCTCGCGCAGCGCCGCGAGATCGGTGAGCTCGCCGCGGTGCGCGTAGCGGCGGGGGTAGTGACCGAGCAGGTCGCCGACGCTCGTGTAGCCGAAGGCCCGGTCGATCGGCTTCGCGCTCGTGCCGCCGACGACGTCGGCGAGCTTCCGGGTGAGCGGATCGACCATGCTTCCGAGGCTACGCGCCTCGCGCTCGCCCCCGCCGGTCCCTTCCGCTTTTCAGGAGTACGAGGGGTCCGGAGGACGAAACACCGGCGTGTCGCCCCTCCAGGCCTGAAAAGCGATGGGGCCGATACGGTCGTGGAGTGACGCGCATCATCGCCGGCTTCGCGGGCTCCCTCGCCCTCGACGTGCCGAAGTCCGGGACGCGGCCGACGAGCGACCGGGTCCGCGAGGCGATCTTCTCGGCGCTCGAGGCGGCGGATGCGGTAGGCGGCGCGCGCGTCCTCGACCTCTACGCGGGCTCGGGGGCCCTCGGGCTCGAGGCGGCGTCCCGCGGTGCGACGACGGTCGTGCTCGTAGAACGCGATTCCCGCGCGGCATCGATCTGCCGTCGGAACGCGGCGACGATCCGGGGCCGTGCGCCGCGGGGCGCCGAGCCGCGCATCGAGGTCGCCGCGCAGGCGGTCGGCTCGTGGCTGACCGGGGCGGTCGGCACCTCGTGGGATCTCGTCCTCGTCGACCCGCCGTACGACCTCGGCGAGCCGGAGCTCGCCGAGGTGCTCGCGGCGCTCGAGCCGCTCCTCGCGGACGATGCGACGCTCGTCGTGGAGCGCTCATCGCGTTCTCCCGCACCGAAGCCGCCGGACGGTCTCGCGCTCGTACGCACGAAGACGTACGGCGAGACCGCCGTGCACTGGCTCCGCCCGGCCTGACTCCGCACGCGACCCTCCGTCGAGATGGGTGCGGTGTGCCGAGATGGGTCGGCCTGCGCCGCCCGCTCGGCACACCGCACCCATCTCGACCGCGAATGGCGCACCCGATGGGTCAGGCGCGGAAGGGGTCCCAGCCGCCGAGCGACTCGTAGCGCTCGCCGTCGACCGTGAGCCCCGCGCCCGCGCGCACACGGCCGACCGGCACGAAGCCGCCGGGCAGCGCGACGCCCGCCGGGAACGCTGCGAGGAGCGAATGGTCCTCGCCGCCCGCGAGCACCCGCTCGAGGCCCGCATCGCCCGCGGCGCCCGCCGCCGCGAGCACGAGCGCGCCGTCGAGATCGATCGCGACGCCGCTCGCGAGCGCGATGCGCCGCGCATCCCGCGCGAGCCCATCCGAGACGTCGAGCATCGCCGTCGCCCCCGCGAGCGCCGCGAGCACCCCGTCGGCGATCGGCGGACGCGGGCGCAGCTGCGCCTCGATCGCGGCGACGTCGCTCTCCCGAGCCGCCGCCCGCAGCCGCCCGAGCGCGTCCGCGTCGGGACGGCCCTCGTCGAGCGCGAGACGGAACATGAGATCGAGCCCCCGGGCCGCGAGACCGACCGTGCCGCTCACCGCGAGCACGTCGCCCGGACGCGCGCCCGAGCGCAGCACCGGCGGACGCCCCTCCAGGTCGCCGAACGCCGTCACCGCGCCCACCACGATCGGCGAACGCGCGAGATCCCCGCCCTCGACGCCGCACCCCGGGGCGAGCGCCTCGCACGCCGCAGCCATGCCCGCCGCGAGCCCGACGAGCGCCGACTCCCCCGCCTCGCCCGGCAGCGCGATCGACACCGTCAGCGCGCTCGGGCGCGCGCCCATCGCGGCGACGTCGGCGAGGTTCGTCGCGACGAGCTTCCACCCGAACGACTCCGGCGTCGTCCACGCCTGACGGAAGTCCGGCCCCTCGATCATCGTGTCGCCCGTGACGACGTACCGTCCATCGGCCGCGGCGAGGACCGCGGCGTCGTCGCCGGGACCGACGATGCGCTGCGCCGACGCGGGCAGCAGCGGGATCACCGTCCGCAGCGCCGCGTCCTCACCCGCCTCCGCGATCGTCCGCTCGCCGACTCGGGGCGCCCAGGAGACCTCCACGCTTCCGCATCGTAGCCTGGAGGCGATGAAGCCCCTGCCCCGCCGTGCGATCGCTCGCGCGCTCGCCCTCGCAATCGCGTTCTGCGTCGCCATGTCGCTCGCCGCGTGCTCGCAGATCGTCGCCCTCGAACCCGCCGTCGACGCCGCATCGCCGGCATGCGCGGCGGTGTCGGTGCGGCTGCCGAGCTCGATCTCCGACCTCCCCCAGCGCGAGACGAACGCCCAGGCGACCGGCGCGTGGGGCAACCCGACCGCGGTCATCCTCCACTGCGGCGTCCCCACCCCGCCGCCGACGAGCGAGCTGCTGTGCGTCACGCCGCCCGGCGGAGCCGTCGACTGGCTCCTCGACGACACCGACGCGCCGACATACGTGTTCACGAGCTACGGACGCACCCCCGCCGTCAGCGTCGCCGTCGACAACACCGTCATCTCCGGCGTCAACGTCCTCGACGCGCTCGACGTCGCCGTCTCGCAGCTGCCGCAGGACGGCTCCTGCCTCGGCTAGTCCGACTCGAGCGCGAGCTCGACGAGCTCGGTGATGAGCTCGCGGTAGCCGATGCCGCTCGCCTCCCAGCACTTGGGGAACATCGAGATGGGGGTGAAGCCTGGCATCGTGTTGAGCTCGTTGACGACGAACCCCGAGTCGGTCAGGAAGAAGTCGACGCGGGCGAGACCCGAGCAGCCGACCGCCTCGAACACTCGCGCCGCGAGCCGGCGCATCTCGCGCAGCTCCCCCTCGCGGACATCGGCCGGGCACACGAGCTCCGCGGCATCGGGGTCGAGATACTTCGCCTCGTAGTCGTAGAACTCGCGCGTGCGCATGACGATCTCGCCCGGCAGGCTCACCCGCGGCGCGCCGCCCGACCGGCCCGACAACACGCCGCACTCGACCTCGCGCCCCTCGATCGCCGCCTCGACGAGCGCCTTGTCGTCCTCGCGCCACGCGGCGCGCAGCGCGGCCTCGAGCTCGACCCACACCTTCACCTTGGTGACGCCGACCGATGACCCGGCCCGGGCCGGCTTGACGAAGACGGGCAGGCCGAGGCCGCGGGCGCTCGCCATCGCGCGCTCCTCGTCGGCGGCCCACTGCCGGGCCGTGAGGGTGACCCACGGGGCGACCGGCACCCCGGCCCCCTCGAGCACGACCTTCGCGAAGTGCTTGTCCATCCCGACCGCCGAGGCGAGCACGCCGCTGCCGACGTAGGGCAGGCCGACGAGCTCGAAGAGCCCCTGGATCGTCCCGTCCTCCCCCCACGGCCCATGCAGGATGGGGAACGCGACGTCGACGCTCCCGAGATCGCGCACGCTGCCGTCGGTCTCGCGCACCGAGACTCGGCGGCTCGCCGCCGAATCGGGCCACAGGAACCGGGTGCCGTTGTCCCCGACCTCCGGCATGGCGTTCGGATCCATCCGGAACCGGTCCGGGTCGTCAGGCTGCAGCGTCATCGCGCCGTCGCGGGTGATCCCGACGGGGATGACGTCGAAGCGCTCCCGGTCGATCGCCGCGAGGACGCCGGCCGCCGTCGCGCAGCTGATCTCATGCTCCGAGGAGCGTCCGCCAAACACGATCGCGACCGTGATGCGCTCCCCCGCGGCCCTCGAAGCCGAATCCCCCACGACGTTCATTCCCCCTGCGGCATGTCGTCGGTCGTCAGGTGCGGGGCGATATCCCGCGGGTCGAGTTCGCCGTCGAGCACCGCCGCGACCTGCTGCGCGATCGGCATCGAGACGCCCTTCGCCTCCGCGAGCTCGAGGATCGGCGCGATCGAGGAGAGGCCCTCCGCGGTTTGGTTCATCTTCGCCGCGACCTCCTTGAGGGTGAGGCCCTGGCCGAGGAGACGGCCCGCGGTGTTGTTGCGCGACAGGGGCGACGAGCAGGTCGCGATGAGGTCGCCGAGGCCCGCCAGGCCCGACATCGTCTCCGCCTTCGCGCCGTAGGCGACCGAGAAGTCGGTGAGCTCGGCGAGACCGCGCGTGATGATCGAGGCCTTCGTGTTCTCCCCGAATCCGACGCCGTCGACGATGCCGACCGCGACGGCGACGATGTTCTTGAGCACGCCGCCGAACTCGGTGCCGACGACGTCGGTGTTGACGAACGACCGGAAGTATTCGTTGCGCGCCGTGATCGCGACCGACTGCGCCGTCTCGAGCGACGCCGAGGCGACGACCGCGGCGGTCGGCTGCTGGCGCGCGATCTCGAGGGCGAGATTCGGCCCCGAGACGACGGCGATCCGCTCCTCGGGCGTGCCGAGCTCCTCGGCGATGATCTCCGACATGCGCCGCGCGGTGCCGCGCTCGAGCCCCTTCATGAGCGACACGACGATCGCGCCCGCGGGGATGTCGGGCCGCAGTCGGCGCAGGTTCTCGCGCAGCGACTGGCTCGGCACCGAGAGGTAGACCTCCTCGGCGCCGTCGAGGGCCGCGGCCTGGTCCGCCGTCGCGCGCAGGGCCTTCGGCAGCGCGATGCCCTTCAGGTATTTGGCGTTGCGCTTCGCGACGTCGATCTCGCGGGCGAGCGATGCGCGCCGCGCCCAGACCGTGACGGAGGAGCCGCCGTCGACGAGGATCTTGCCGAACGTCGTGCCCCAGGCCCCCGCGCCGATGACGGCGACCCGCCGGGATCCGGCGGCGCTGCCATCGAGTCGTTCGGCCACCGGACCATTCTGCCTGCTGGAGGCTGGACCATGACGTTCTCCGCGCGCGTCTCCCGCGCGATCCGAGTGCGAAACGGGGGCAGGCGGCAGAACGCGATCAACGGCGCTTGGTGCGCTTGGCCGCCTTCTTGAGGTTGCCGTGCTCGGACTGGCCGTGCTTGACGGGGTCGTAGCGCTCAGTCGGCGCCGGCTCGCCCCGCAGCTCCTCGAGGAGCGCCGTGATCGCCGCCATGATCGCCTCGGTGGCCTCGTTGAGCGTCTTCTGGTCGAGCGGCTTGCCGCGCCACTGGTCGAGGTCGACGGGCTCGCCGACGAGGACCGAGACGGGTCGGCGCCTGCCGAAGAGCTTGATCCTGCCGTAGCGCGGCATGATCGCCTGGATTCCCCAGTGGGCGACCGGGATGACGGGCACGCCGGCCTCGAGGGCGATCCGCGCGGCGCCCGTCTTGCCCCGCATCGGCCAGAGGTCGGGCTCTCGGGTGAGGGTCCCCTCCGGGTAGACGACGACGGCGCTGCCGTCGGCGATGATCTGCTCGGCCGCGCGGATCGAGCCCGCGCCGCCGCCGTCACGCTCGACCTTGATCTGCTGCGAGTCGGTCATGATCCTGCCGACGATCGGGATCTTCCAGATCGACGCCTTGGCGAGGAAGCGCGGCAGTCGGCCGATCCGCCAGATGAGTTCGATCATGTAGAGGACGTCGAGCTCCGTGTAGTGGTTCGCGGCGAGGACGAACGGCCCACGGCGCGGGATGCGGTCGAGGCGCATCCAGTCGATCTTCGCGACCCAGGAGATCCACGGCAGGATGATCGCCGCGATCATGCGCCAGGGCCAGAAGGTCCGGCGCTCGGGCGGGTAGCTCTCCGGATCCGGCACCCCGGCGCTCGGCGTCTCGGCGCTCCCCAACTCAGGCCTCGAGGGTGAAGTCGGCGCCGAGTCCCGCGAGCTTGTCGACGAAGCGCTCGTAGCCGCGGCCGATGAGACCGAGGTTCGACACCCGGGAGGTGCCGCTCGCGGTGAGCGCCGCGATGAGGTGCGAGAAGCCGCCGCGGAGGTCGGGGATCTCGATGTCGGCGCCGTGCAGCTGGGTCGGGCCGTTCACGACGGCGGTCTGCTCGAGTGGGCGCCGCGCGACGCGGCGCGTCGGCGACTCGAGGCCGCCGGGGACGACCTCGATGTCGGCGCCCATCGCGCCGAGCGCCTCGACGAAGCCGAAGCGGTTCTCGTAGACGGTCTCGTGTACGAGCGAGCGGCCGCTCGCCTGCGTGAGCGCGACGACGAGGGGCTGCTGCCAGTCCGTCATGAAGCCGGGGTGGACGTCGGTCTCGACCTCGACCGCCCGGAGCGCGCCGCCCGGGTGCCAGAACCGGATGCCGTCCTCGCGCACGTCGAACGAGCCGCCGACCTTCCGGAACACGTTGAGGAAGGTGAGCAGCTCGAGCTGCCGCGCGCCGGTGACGAAGATGTCGCCGCGGGTCGCGAGCGCGGCCGAGGCCCAGCTCGCCGCCTCGTTGCGGTCGAACATCGCCCGGTGCTCGTAGCCGTTGAGATGCGAGACGCCCTCGATGAAGATGACGCGATTGGGCTCGACCGAGATGATGGCGCCCATCTTCTGCAGCACCCCGATGAGGTCCATGATCTCGGGCTCGATGGCGGCGCCGCGCAACTCCGTCGTGCCGCGGGCGCGGACCGCGGTCAGCAGCACCTGCTCGGTCGCGCCGACGCTCGGATACGGCAGCTCGATGTTCGCGCCGCGCAGCCCGCCCGGTGCGGTCAGCCGGATGCCCTCGTACGACTTGTCGACGACCGCGCCGAAGGCGCGCAGGGCATCCATGTGGAAGTTGATGGGGCGGTTGCCGATCCGGCAGCCGCCGAGGTCCGGGATGAGCGCCTCGCCGAGGCGGTGCAGCAGCGGGCCGCAGAACAGGATCGGGATCCGGCTCTCCCCCGCGAGCGCGTCGATCTCCGCGAAGTGCGCGCGCTCGACGTTCGCCGGGTCGAAGGTGTAGCTGCCGGCGCCGTCGGTCTCGACCCCGACGCCGTAGGCGCCGAGCATGCCGCTCACGACGTTGACGTCGGCGATCGCGGGGACGTCGCGCAGCGTCGAGGGCGAGTCGGCGAGGAGCGCCGCGACCATCGCCTTCGTCACCAGGTTCTTCGCCCCGCGCACCTCGACCGAGCCGGTCAGCGGCTTGCCGCCGTTGATGACGATCGTGTCGGCCGCCAGGCCGAGCCGTTCGCCCGCGCGCCTCGCGTCGTGCGTGAGTGCGTTCATCCGCGCCTTCCCGGCGTTCTACCTGGCCGGAATCGTCGTGGGGAGCCACGACGGTCGCCCGGCCTCGAACGCGGTGATCGCGTCCTCGTCGCGGAGGGTCAGGCCGATGTCGTCGAGGCCCTCCAAGAGCCGCCACCGAGTGTAGTCATCGATTTCGAACCCGACCGTGATGTCGCCGACCGTCACGGTCCGCGCCTCGAGGTCGACGGTCGCCGGGATGCCGGGGGCCGCCTCGATCGCCGCCCAGATGCGCTCGATCGTCGGCTCGTCGATGACGCCGGCGAGGAGCCCCTGCTTGCCGGAGTTGCCGCGGAAGATGTCCGCGAACTTCGGCGAGAAGACCGCTTTGAAGCCGTAGTCCCGCAGCGCCCAGACCGCGTGCTCGCGGCTCGACCCGGTGCCGAAGTCCGGCCCGGCGAAGAGGACGGTCGCGCCCTGGTAGGCGGGGTCGTTGAGGACGAAGTCGGGGTCCTGGCGCCACAGATTGAAGAGCCCGTCGTCATAGCCGGTCTTCGTGACGCGCTTGAGGAAGACGGCGGGGATGATCTGGTCGGTGTCGACGTTGCCGCGCTTGAGCGGGACGGCGGTGCCCGTGACCGCGCTGAACTTGTCCATCTACGCCTCCTGCAGGTCCCACGGCGAGCTGAGCGTGCCGCGGATCGCGGTCGCGGCGGCGACGAGCGGGCTGACGAGGTGCGTCCTGCCGCCCTTGCCCTGCCGTCCCTCGAAGTTGCGGTTGCTCGTCGAGGCGCAGCGCTCGCCGGGGGCGAGCTGGTCGGGGTTCATGCCGAGGCACATGGAGCACCCGGCGAATCGCCATTCCGCGCCGAACTCCGTGACGATCTTGTCGATCCCCTCGGCCTCGGCCTCGAGGCGGACGCGGGCGGAGCCAGGGACGACCATGACGCGGACCCCGTCGGCCTTCTTCTGGCCCTTGATGATCGAGGCGAAGGCCCGGAGGTCCTCGATGCGCGAGTTCGTGCACGAGCCCATGAAGACCGCGTCGACGGCGATCTCCTTCATCTTCGTGCCGGGCGCGAGGTCCATGTACTCCAGCGCGCGCTCGGCGGCGGCCCGGTCGTTCGGGTCGGCGTAGGCGTCGGGCGACGGCACGGCCTCGGAGAGCGAGACGCCCTGGCCGGGGTTGGTGCCCCAGGTGACGAAGGGCTCGAGGGCGTCGCCGTCGATGAACACCTCGGCGTCGAAGACCGCGTCCGGGTCGGTCGGCAGCGTCGACCAGTAGGCGACGGCCTCGTCCCAGTCCGCGCCCTGCGGCGCGTGCGGGCGACCCTGCACATAGTCGAACGTCGTCTGGTCGGGCGCGACGAGGCCGGCGCGCGCGCCCGCCTCGATCGACATGTTGCAGATCGTCATGCGCCCCTCCATGGAGAGGGCGCGGATGGCCGAGCCGCGGTACTCGAGGACATAGCCCTGACCGCCGCCCGTGCCGATCTTGGCGATGACGGCGAGGATGATGTCCTTCGCGCTGACCCCGGGGCGCAGCGTGCCCTCGACGTTGATCGCCATGGTCTTGAACGGCTTGAGCGGGAGCGTCTGGGTCGCGAGGACGTGCTCGACCTCGGAGGTCCCGATCCCGAACGCCATCGCGCCGAACGCCCCGTGGGTGGAGGTGTGCGAGTCGCCGCAGACGACCGTGATGCCCGGCATGGTGAGCCCCAGCTGCGGGCCGACGACGTGGACGATGCCCTGCTCGACGTCGCCGAGCGAGTGGAGGCGGACCCCGTACTCCTCGGCGTTGCGCCGCAGCGTCTCGATCTGGATGCGCGAGGTCGGCTCGGCGATCGGCTTGTCGATCGCGAGCGTCGGGGTGTTGTGATCCTCGGTGGCGATGGTGAGGTCGAGGCGGCGGACCGGTCGGTCCGCCTGGCGAAGGCCGTCGAACGCCTGCGGGCTCGTGACCTCGTGCACGAGGTGCAGGTCGATGTAGATCAGGTCCGGCTCGCCTGGCTCGCCCTTCTTGACGACGTGGGCGTCCCAGATCTTCTCCGCGAGCGTGCGCGGACGCGCGTCGACAGGGGCTTCTGGCATTGAGCCAGTCTACCCGCGCGCGGCCGGGCGAGGGCTGGTCGCGCGTCCGCCTGGAGCGGACTCGGACGCGCCCGCGCGGCCTAGAGCGGCTCGATCCCGATCTCGTAGTTGCCGAGGATGATGGAGCACCGGTCGGCGATCCTGACCTCGCCGCCGGACTCGATCTCGGACTCGGTCCCGTCGGGTGCGACGAGGATGATGCCGTTCGCGCTCGAGACGTCGCGCAGGACGATTCCGGCTCCCGGCTGCGGGACGACGACGAGGTGCGACCTGGACACGGTCCGGCCGGGGTCGTCGATGGTCACGCGCCTCGCCCCGACCGGCCCGGCCATGGGCGCGGGGTTGCGGCCGAGCAGCAGCGGCCCGTCGACGGGGACGATCTCGCCGGTCGCGATCCGCAGCCCCCACTCGGCCTTCGGCTTGCGCTCGACGACGACGGTGCGGTCGTCCGCCTCGACGTCGGGGCTCGCCGGGGGGACCGGGGCCTGCAGGGCGACGGGGTGCTCCGGGAATACGGGCGGCGCCGTCGGGAGCGGGGCGGCCTGAGCCGGCACGTGGAACGTGAACGAGTCGGTCGAGCCCCGCGCGGGGCGATCCCAGCTCGGCGCCGGCAGCGGGTCGACGGCGGGCGGCGGCGCGGGAGGCGGGGGCGGGCTGGAGAACGCCGGTGGCGGGGGCGGCGGGGGCACGGACAGTCCCGGAGGCGGCGGGATGGTGCTCACCGGCTCCTGGAGGGGCGCGCCGCAGTTGAGGCACACGAACGCCCTCGGGTCGACTGGCTGCGCGCACGCGGCGCACACCGGTCCCGATTCCCGCATGACGACCCCTGCCACTCGTCCATCTTCGTCCGCATGGCCGAAGTCGGCCAATCGGCCCGACCCGGACCGATCGCGTTCCGTTACGCTGACGCCATGAGCGACGACATCCGCGCGCACGCAGAGAAGCGCATCAAGAATCGCCGGCAGTTCTGGTCCTCGAGCATCACCCTCGTGGTGGTCTTCCTCATCATCCTGGTCGTCTGGTTCGTCACTTCGGGCGGTCACGGCTACTTCTGGCCACTGTGGCCGGGCATCGCGTTCGCCATCGCGATCGTCTTCCACGCGCTCAACGTCTTCGGCCCGCTCGGCCAGCCGGTCACGAAGGACGCGATCGACCGCGAGGTCCGCAAGCTCGGGGGCGACTCGGGGACATCCGCCTGATGGCGCTCGAGATCGATCCCGCGGTCGTCAAGTGGTCGGACTCCGGGAGCCTCTCGGGACGTCCGCTGCTCATCCTGCTGCACGGATACGGGCAGCGCGAGGGCAGTCTCGACGTGATCGCCGACGCGGTGGCGCCCGGCATCGTCACCGCGCAGCTGCGGGGCCCGCGCGACTCGCGCGAGCCGCTGCCCGGCGGCTTCGGCTGGACGGACGTCGACGAGCGCATCATCCCGCTGCCGGGCCACCCGGAGGAGACCGCGGCGGCGCTGCTGCGCTGGCTGGATGCGGTCGTCGCAGAACGCGGTGAGCCGTCCTCGATCGGGCTCGCCGGCTTCTCGCAGGGCGCGGCGTTCGCCCTCGCGCTGCTGCGCACGATGCCGGAGCGCTGGGCCGCGGTCGTGACGCTCGCGGGCTTCTGGGTCCCGGGGTCGTTCGAGGGCGAGGACCGGCTCGCCGAGCTGCGGCCGCCCGTCTTCTGGGGGCGCTCGGAGCACGACTTCGCGATCAGCCCCGAGTATGTCGACGCGACGCGCGCCGCGCTCGCGTCGTTCGCCCCCGCTGCGGAGCACGTGTACCCGGGCGACACTCACCAGGTCCTGCCGGAGATGGTCGAGGATCTTGTGCCCTTCCTCCGCGAGCACCTGGGCTGATCCGCGGTCAGTCGAGCAGCGCGATCCCGAAGCCGGCGACGACGGCGCGGACCTCGGCGAGGTAGCGCTGCGCCTGCTGGGTGAGCGGGATCGCCGAGTGGCTGATCCAGCCGATCTCGATGCGCTCGTCGACGTCGAGCGGGATGGCGACGATCTCCGGGTCGAGGTCGTCGCTGAGGATGCCCGTGGAGATCGTGTAGCCGTCGAGGCCGATCATCAGGCTGAAGATGCTGGCGCGATCGGAGACCCGGATCTCCTGCTTGCTCGACAGCGTGGAGAGGATCTCCTCGGCGAAGTAGAACGAGTTGTTCGCCCCCTGGTCGAAGGTGAGCCGCGGCAGGTCGGCGAGGTCGGCGAGGCTGACGCGCTCGCGCGAGGCGAGCGGGTTCTTCCGCGAGATGAAGATGTGCGGCTCGGCGATGAAGAGCGGGTGGAACGCGAGCCCTGAGTCGCGCAGCAGCTTGTCGATGACGTTCCGGTTGAAGTCGTTGCGGTAGAGGATGCCGAGCTCGCTGCGCAGCGCCCGCACGTCCTCGATGATGTCCCAGGTGCGGGTCTCGCGCAGCGAGAACTCGTATTCGGCCGCGCCGCTGTCCTTCACCATGCGGACGAAGGCCTCGACGGCGAACGAGTAGTGCTGCGCCGACACCCCGAGCAGGCGTCTGGACGGCGGCCGACCGAGGTAGCGGTGCTCGAGGAGCGCGACCTGCTCGACGACCTGTCTGGCGTATCCGAGGAACTCGGCTCCTTCGACGCTGAGCGTCACGCCGCGGGCGGAGCGCAGGAGCAGAACGCGACCCACTCGGGTCTCGAGGTCCTTCATCGCGGCGGACAGGGTCGGCTGGGCGACGAAGAGCAGGTCTGCGGCCGCGCTGATGGATCCTTCGGCGGCGACTTCGATGAAGTAGTGGAGCTGCTGCAGCGTGATGCCGCTCGATCCCCGGACCATAGGCACAGCCTATAGGCATGCATAGTCGTTACTAGTTTCTCGATAGCTGTGGTCTGCCTGCACCATGGAAGCACCGACTTCCGCAAGGCCGAGCCCGGCCGATCAGTCACCGGATTGACCGCTCATGGCGCACGAGCTCGCGTTCCACATCACCACCACCCGATTCGACGAGGACTACTCACCATCGGACAGCTCCCGGATCACCACCAACTTCGCCAACCTGGCGCGCGGCGAGCACCGGCAGGAGAATCTGCGCGGTGCCCTGAGGATGATCGACCGCCGCTTCAACGACCTCGCGCACTGGGACAACCCGAACCGGGACCGCTACACCGTCGAGCTCGAGATCGTCTCCGTCGCGCTGCGGTTCCCCGCCGACGGCGAGGAGCAGGAGTTCCCGCTGCTCGAAGTCCTCGACATCCTGATCGTCGACCACCGCACCGGTGAGCGCCGCCGCGGGATCGTGGGCAACAACTTCTCCTCCTACGTCCGCGACTTCGACTTCAGCGTGCGGCTCCCCGCGATCAACGAGACCGCGACCGAGTTCACCGTCCCCGACGACTTCGGCGACCTGCACGGCAAGCTCTTCCAGCACTTCCTCGACTCCGACGCCTACCACGAGCGCTTCGCGGCGCCGCCCGTGATCTGCATCAGCGTCTCGACGAGCAAGACGTACCGGCGCACCGTCAACCACCACCCCGTCCTCGGCGTCGAATACCAGCAGGACGACTTCTCCCTGACCGACGAGTACTTCCAGAAGATGGGGTTGCAGGTCCGCTACTTCATGCCGCCCGGCAGCCTCGCCCCACTCGCGTTCTACTTCCGCGGCGACTTGCTGGGCGACTACTCCAACCTGCAGCTCATCGGCACGATCGCGACCATGGAGACGTTCCAGAAGATCTACCGCCCCGAGATCTACAACGCGAACTCGGCCGCCGCCGACGTCTACCGGCCGAGCCTCGAGCAGCCGGACTGCTCACGCACGCAGATCGCCTACGACCGCGTAGAACGCAGCCAGCTCGCGATCAAGCAGGGGAAGTACGCCGAGGCCCACTTCATCACGCCGCACCGGGAAGCGCTCGAGCGCTGGGCCGCCGGCCACCCCGTCCCTGTCCCCGTCGGATGAACACAGGAGCACCAACGACCATGACCGAGCCCCTGCCCACCTCGATCGTCGGCAGCCTGCCGAAGCCGTCATGGCTCGCCGAGCCCGAGACCCTCTGGTCCCCCTGGAAGCTGCGGGGCGACGCGCTGATCGAGGGCAAGCAGGATGCGCTTCGCATCGCGGTCCAGGAGCAGCGCCGGCACGGCATCGACATCATCAGCGACGGCGAGCAGACCCGCCAGCACTTCGTCACGACGTTCATCGAGCACCTCGCAGGCGTCGACTTCGAGCGGCGCGAGACGGTCCGCATCCGCAACCGATACGACGCGAGCGTGGCGAGCGTCGTCGGAGCGGTCGAACGCGAGCGGCCCGTGTTCGTCGATGACGCCAGATTCCTGCGCCAGCAGACCGACCAGCCGATCAAGTGGGCGCTCCCGGGCCCCATGACGATGATCGACACGCTCTACGACGCCCACTACGGCAGCCGCGAGAAGCTCGCCTGGGAGTTCGCGACGATCCTCAACCAGGAGGCGCGCGAGCTCGAGGCGGCCGGCGTCGACATCATCCAGTTCGACGAGCCCGCGTTCAACGTCTTCTTCGACGACGTGCGGGACTGGGGGGTGGCGACGCTGGAGCAGGCGGCCGAGGGGCTGCGGGCGCAGACCGTCGTGCACATCTGCTACGGGTACGGGATCAAGGCCAACAACGACTGGAAGGCGACGCTCGGACCGCAGTGGCGGCAGTACGAGCAGACCTTCCCGCTCCTGCAGCGCTCGACGATCGATGTCGTCTCGCTCGAATCCCACCACTCGCATGTCCCGCTCGAGCTCATCGAGCTCATCCGCGGCAAGAAGGTCATGCTCGGCGCGATCGACGTCGCGAGCGAGACGATCGAGACGCCGGAGGAGGTCGCCGACACCCTCCGCGAGGCACTCGCGTTCGTCGACGCCGACAAGCTCATCCCGAGCACGAACTGCGGCATGGCGCCCCTGCCCCGGCACGTCGCGCTCGGGAAGCTGAGCGCGCTGAGCGCCGGCACGGCGATCCTCCGCGAGGAGCTCGCCGTCGCGAGGGTTTGACCGCCCAGCCGGCGAATCGCTCGTTCAAGCAGAAAACCCCCGGCATGACCGGGGGTTTTCCCTATCGTGACCCCAGCGGGATTCGAACCCGCGTTACCGCCGTGAGAGGGCGGCGTACTAGGCCGCTATACGATGGGGCCGTCACGACAACTCATCGAGTATAGCCGATTCCCGGGGAGAGAATGCGCTACCGAAGTCCCGTCGCGCTCATCGCGACCGCCCTCGTCGTCGGGGTCGGCCTCACAGGGTGCTCAGCCGTCGACAGTTTCCTGCATGACACGTTCCCGGACCAGTTCGGGCCGCAACGAGGATCCGACGGGCGGGTGACGGAGCCCGTGCTCGCGCACTCGTTCTACCTCGAGCAGGGCGACTGCTTCAACTTCCCCGACCCGGACGTCCGGACGGAGGTGGAGATCGTGCCGTGCTCGCTCGAGCACATGTTCGAGGCGATCGGGCAGGGCGAGGTGACGCTCCAGGAGCAGAAGACGCAGGGGCTGCAGAACGCGATCTCGGCGAAGTGCGCGGAGCCCTTCGAGGTCTTCAAGGCGAACGCGCCCGCCGGCACCCGGCCCGATCAGGAGTTCCTCGTCTCGGAGGAGAAGATCGGCGACCGGACGGTCACGGAGTACATCTGCGCCGCGTCGCTCACGAAGCTGTGACGCCCGGCGGGGCGTAGAAGCGCAGCGAGGCCGGCAGGACGCTCACGTCCACGGGAAGCGGGCCGAGGCGCTCGCCGTCGGCGTAGGCGACGATGCCGGGAGCCATCACGCGGACTCGGGTCGTGTGGATGAGGTCGACGTGCGGGTCGGTGACGTGCTCGCCCTTGTAGACCTTCGGATAGATCCGCAGGAACGCCGTGCGGCTCAGCGCCCGCACGACGAAGAGGTCGAGGAGGCCGTCAGTCATCGACGCCTCGGGTGCGATGAGCATGCCGCCGCCGAGCGACCGGTTGTTCGCGACGCTCACGAGCGCGCCGTCGAGCTCGAGCACGCCGCCGTCGTGCTCGATCCGGTACGGGATGGGCCGCAGCGCGACGAGCTCGCGGAGGATCGCGAGGGTGTAGCGGGACTGCCCTTTGGGGTGCCGCATGGCGTTCGCCCGCTCGTTGACGACTGCGTCGAAGCCGCAGGAGACGGCGCCGACGAAGCGGCGCGACTCGCGTTCTGCCCCCTCCCCCCATTCGACGAGTCCTGTGTCGATGACGAGCGGCTCGCCGTCGAGGCCGGCGAGGAGGCCTGCGACGGCCGCGTCGACGGAGTGCTCGGGCAGGCCGAACGCCTTCGCGAGGTCGTTGCCGGTGCCGGTTGGGATGAGGGCGAGCGGGGTGTCCGTCCCGGCGAGGACGTTGGCGCCGAGGTGGACCATGCCGTCGCCGCCGACGACGACGAGCGCGTCGGTGCCGGCCTCGACCTCCTCGCGGGCGCGTTCGGCGAGGATCGCGCCGTTCGGCGCGACGAGCGAGCGGACCTCGTGGCCGGCGGCACGCAACAGGTCGACCACCCGCGGTCCGGCGTCCCGGGCCTTGCCGAAGGACGCGCTCGGGTTGATCGCGACGACGAGGCGACGCTGCTCCCGCATCCTCAAAGCCTAGAGTCCCCTCCCGCTTTTCAGGAGTGGCGGGGTCATGGCGTGCGCATTGCACGCCGACCCCCGCCGACTCCTGAAAAAGGGTGGGGGCTCAGCGCTTGGCGAGGGCGTCCTCGGCGGCGACCCAGGCGAGCATCGCGCACTTGACGCGGGCGACGAACTTCGCGGCGCCCTCGAGCGCGACGGCATCGCCGAGCAGGTCCTCGTCGACGGGCACCTCACCCCGCGAGCGCATCGAGGCGCGGAACGACTCCACCCGCTCCGACACCTCCGCGGCGCTCAGCCCGGGCAGCTGCTCGGCGAGGATCGAGGCGGAGGACTGCGAGACCATGCAGCCGCGACCCGTCCATGCGGCATCCGTGATCGTGTCCCCGTCGAGCGTCAGCTGCAGCGTGATCTCGTCTCCGCAGGTCGGGTTGAGCTGGTGCGACTCGACCGAGGCGCCGTCGTGCAGCCCGTAGTGCCGCGGATGCTTGACGTGGTCGACGATGATCTCCTGGTACATCGACTCGAGCTCGTTCACGAGAGCCTCCGGAAGAACGCGATGGCCTCGGGCAGCGCGGCCAGGTACGCGTCGATCTCGTCCGGCGTCGTCGCGAGATAGGTGCTCGCGCGGGTCGACGCGGTCGTGCCGAGCCGGTGGTGGAGCGGCTGAGCGCAGTGGTGCCCGACGCGGATCGCGATGCCCTGGCCGTCGAGGTACTGGCCGAGGTCGTGCGCGTGGATCCGGGGCACGTCGATCGCGGCGACGCCCGTGCGCTCGACCCCGTCGAGGGGGCCGAGGATCCGGACGCCGTCGATCGCGGCGAGCCCCTCGACGAGCCGGCGACCGAGCGCGGCCTCATGCGCGGCGATCCGGTCCATGCCGATCCGGCCGAGGTAGTCGACGGCCGCGCCGAGCGCGATCGCCTGCGAGACGCGCTGCGTGCCCGCCTCGAACCGCTGCGGCGGCGGCAGGAACTTGGCCCGCTCCATCGTCACCGTCGTGATCATCGAGCCGCCCGTGAGGAACGGCGGCAGCGCCTCGAGGTGCTCCCGTCGCCCGTAGAGGACGCCGACACCGGTCGGGCCGAGCATCTTGTGGCCGGAGAACGCGGCGAAGTCGACTCCCAGCCCGTGGAGGTCGACGGCGAGGTGGGGCGCCGACTGACAGGCGTCGAGGACGGCGAGCGCCCCGACGGCGTGCGCGCGCTCGACGAGCTCGGCGACCGGGAGCACCTGGCCGGTCACGTTCGAGACGTGCGTGAAGGCGAAGATCCTGGTCCGCTCGCTGAGCAGCCCGTCGAGCAGGTCGAGTCGGAGGGCGCCGGCGTCGTCGACCGGCACGTAGCGGAACGTCGCGCCGGTGCGGGCCGCGAGCTCCTGCCAGGGAATGAGGTTCGCGTGGTGCTCGAGCTCGGTCGACAGGATCTCGTCGCCCGGGCCTAGGCGATAGGGGGCGGCGGCCGCTCCCCCGCGTCCGAGCGTCGCGTTGCCGATCGCGTATGCGACCGCGTTGAGCGCCTCCGTCGCGTTCGACGTCCAGACGATCTCCTCCGGCGCGGCGCCGACGAACGCCGCGACCTTCGCGCGCGCATCCTCGAACTCCTCCGTCGCCTCGGCGGCGAGGGTGTGCGCCCCGCGGTGGACAGCCGAGTTGCGATGCTCGACGTACGCGACCTCGGCGTCGATGACCTGCCGGGGCCGCTGCGAGGTCGCGCCCCAGTCGAGGTAGACGAGCTCGTGCCCGTTCACCCGCTCGCCGAGGATCGGGAAGTCCGCCCGGATCGACGCGAGCTCCGCGTTGGTGAAATCGGCGACGACCGCCTCTGCACTCGCGATCCCGGACATCTCTCGGCTCCTGTCGTTCTGCCCTATCGAGTCAACCACGGCGAGACCGGAAGTGTTCCGAAATACCCGGTTCACCCAGGAGGCGCTGCTAGCCTGCCTCACCGATCATGTTCTCCGCCCCGAACCGGACCCGGTCCCGGAGCGGGCACGGCCCGAATCCGCTCGCCGCGCTCGCCACGGGAGGCGTCGCGATGCTCCTCCTCGTCGGCGCGATCGCGCCCTACCAGGAGGCGGGCGCCTCGACCTCGGCGACGGCCCTCGACCAGCAGGCGGTCGACGTCGCGGCGTCCGTCGAGCCGGCGATCGACGATCGTGACGTGTACTCCGCGGAGATCAGCCCGTGGCGTCAGAAGGCGGCGCTCGTCGCCGACCACACCAACTACGCGTGGGCGAAGCTCGTCCTCTGGTACGGCGGCTGGCCCATCACCGACGAGTCGGTGACGACGATCGTGCGCTGGATGCGCCAGGAGAACTACGTCGACAACTGGTGGAACCGCAACAACCCGCTCAACAACGGCTGGGGCGTCGGCAACTACATGAACTCGGCGGAGAGCCTCGACGCCTCCGCGCAGTATGCGGCCGACGCGATCCACTCCCTCGGCGGCTACTCCGGCATCCTCACCGCGTTCGCCTCGTCGGTCTCCTCCGACGAGTCCGCCTACGCGATCTGGTACTCGTCCTGGGCGACGGGCCACTACGACTACGGCGGCCACTGGAGCACCGCGCCCGTGCCCGTCGTCGAGGCGCCCGCGGATGCCTGGGGAGGCCTCTGAGAGGCCGGTCGATCAGGGGACGGGGTCGGGCTGCAGCGTGACGGTCGTCGTGCGCGTCTCGAGCGCTCGGATGTACTCGACCTCGACCGTGTCGCCCGGTGCGGCGCGGACGGTCACGTCCGCGAGCGTCACGGCGGTCGGCGCGGTCCGGGAGCCGAGCCGGATGATGAGGTCGCCGACCTGGAGCCCCGCCTCGTCGGCCGAGCCGCCCGCGATGACGGAGGTGATGACGAGTCCGGGTCGCACGCCGAACTGGGCGGCCTGCGCGGCGGACAGCTGGGCGACCTCGATCCCGAACGACGGATGGTCGACCCGCCCGTTCGCGATGAGCTCGTCCGTGATCGTGCGCACCGTGTCGACGGGGATCGCGTAGCCGATGCCGACGCTGCCGCCACCGGCGGCCCCGTCCGCGCCGGGCACGGTCGAGATCGCGGTGTTGATGCCGATGAGTCGCCCGCGGCAGTCGACGAGCGCACCGCCCGAGTTGCCGGGGTTGATCGCGGCGTCGGTCTGCACGGCGCCGGTGACGACCGTCACCCCGCCGTCGCCGGTCGGCAGCGTCACGGCGCGTCCGAGCGCGCTGGCGATGCCGGCGGTCACCGAGTTCGACAGGCCGAGCGGCGCGCCGAGCGCGACGACGGGCTGCCCCGTGCGCACCTGCGCCGACGAGCCGAACCCGATCACGGGGACGCCGCCATCGCGTTCTATCCGGAGCACTGCGAGGTCGGTCTGCGGGTCCCGGCCGACGAGCTCGGCCTCGATGCGCTCGCCGTCGGCGAGGCTCACCGACAGCGAGCCCGATACCGCTCCCCCGGAGATCGCCGGCGCGATCACGTGATCGTTCGTGACGATGCGTCCGTCGGGGGCGATGATGACGCCGCTGCCGTTGCCGCCGCCGCGGGCTCCCGAGGCCCACACGGTGACGATCGACGGCAGCGTCGCCTCGGTGACGGCGACGGCATCGCAGGCGCCCGGGCCGCGGCCCGCATCGACGAGGACGGCGCCGAGCGCGCCGCCGCCGATGCCGAGTCCGAGCGCGGCGATCGCTCCCGCGGCGACGAGCGCGGCGGTGCCGCGCCACCAGGGCTTCCTGCTCGCGTCGTCGGTCATCGTGAGGAGAGTGTCCCAAAACCAGGCGGCAGAACGCGATGGCCCCCACCGGAGCGGTCCGCATCCGGCCGCGCACCGCTGCCGAGCCGGTAGCCGAGCTCCATCCGACTCGCACTGCCCGTCTCGGCGATCGCGGCGGCGACCCGGCGCCGGACGCTGCGGACCGAGATCCCGAAGCGGTCGGCGATGTCGCCGTCGGTGCGCCCCTCGCAGAGCGCCTCGATGACCGGATCCTGCGCCGCGGCGGGGCCGCGCCATGGGCTCGCGGCATGCCAGCGCAACCGGAAGAGCGACTCGAGCCCCGCGACGATGCTCGGCTCGCGGACGAGCAGCGCCGAGACATCCCGATCCCGACCCCACGTCGCCGGGACGAGCGCGACCTCGCCCGACGCGGCGGCGAACCAGTCGCTCGCGTCGCCGACGCGAATGGCCGCACCCGCATCGGCCAGGCGGTCCATGAGCACCGCAGCAGGCTCGGCGCGCGCCTCGGGCGGCACGAGCAGGCTCAGTGCGACCTCGCCGCGCTCGAGCATGTCGAGGGTGCGGCCGAGCAGCCCCGGGGCTGCGGAGTCCATGGTCGCGAGCGCGTCCAGGTTGGAGACGATCGCGACGGCTTCGCCGCCTTCGCGTTCGAGCAGGTACGACCACCAGGCGAACCACGCCGCGCCGTCGTCGTGGATCCGGTCGATCGTGTAGTCGACCGCGTCGTGCTCGAAGCTCTCGCGCCACGCGGACGACAGTGCGGCCCCCGATGCGACGAGCCGTCCGAGGGCCTCGAGCTCGCGCCGCATGCGCGTCGACATCCCGCCGATCAGCTGCGCGACCGCTGAATCGGGGGCGCGGAGACGGAACCCGTCGCGGTCGGCGACGGCGAGTCCGATGCGCTCCCAGCCGTCCGCGATCTCGCGCGCGGCGGGGACGTCGACGCCCAGCAGCTCGGCCAGCTCCTGAAGCGAGGTCGTCCGCGACCCGGCCGCGCGCCGGTACGCGTCGACGAGCCGCTCGGTCAGGCGCGGCTCGCTGTCCTCCTCCTGCCATGTCATGCGTTGACCTTGGCATGATGAGGACGCCCTGGCTAGCGTCGGTTGCACGCCGTAGCGCTCATCGACGATGGGAGGAGCCCTTGGACATCTGCAGCGTCGGCCGAGGCCGTACCGTCGGCACGCTCGCAGCGATCGCGGCGGGACTCATCCTCGCCGGCTGCACCGGGACCCCGACCGCTGACCCGACCCCCGAACCCGACCCCGCCGGAGCGGTCGAACCCCCTGCCGCTGAGAGCTCGGGTGGGGACACCGCGTGCGTCGTCGGCACGTGGACGCTCGACCTACCCGACTACGAGGCGCAGGCCGAGGCGTATCTCGTCTCGCTCGGCATCCCGCTCGAGTCCCTCGCACTGAGCGGCAGCATGACGCTCGACATCACCCCGATCTATTTCGGCATCTCCTCCGCGCTCGTCGCCGACGCCGTCGTCCACGGCATCCCGATCAGCGCACCGCAGGAGTTCTCGGGCGGCGCCGACTGGCAGTGGGAGGCCGACGACGAGACGACGATGGCGTTCGATGCCTGGGCATGGGGCGTCGAGCCCGTGACCGTCGAGGACGCGCCCGCCGCACCGCCGCTCATCGACCCCGACATGCCGGTGAAGGTGACCTGTGCCGGCGATCGGCTGACCGTGCAGAGCGCCGCCGCGCCCCTGGTCGGCCGCTTCACGCGCACGGGATAGCGACGCCGAGCTCCCCGAGCGCTGACCGCGGCACGGTTGCGGGCTATGGTGGCCGGCAATGTGCTTTGGCAGGACGAAGGCAGGTCGGCTGTGACGAAGAACGTGCGGCTGCGCCGCATCATGGCGGTGGTCGGTGCGATCGTGGTGGTGATCGTCATCGTCTGGGTCGACGTCGCATCGGGCATCTGGCAGGAGTTCGTCATCCTCGCCGGCGTTGCGGCGGGCGTCGTGACGTTCATCCTCACGGTCCTGGTGCTCGATCGCGTCCTCGCGCGATCGACGGCCCGTCGCTGGTCTCCCGTGAACCGGCTCGCGCTGTCGGAGTTCCTGCACGCCCTCGCCGACGAGGAGCACAGCGAGATCTCGCGCGGTCACATCGTCCCCAGGTCGTTGCCCCGCGTCCCGATCGATCCTCCCCCCGAGGACCCGGCCGACGAGCTGCATCGGCTGCGCGAGATCGTCGTCGCCGAGCGGCGGATCCTCGCGGACACGCTGAGCCGCTGGGCGCAATTCCTCGCGTCGAGCGGGGAGAACGAGGCGGTCCTCCTCCACGTCGCGGACATCGCGCTGCGTCTCGACGGCGTGCGCGACGCGGCACTCGATGCCGAGATCACCCCCGACGGGGCGACGCTCCGCGTGCTCGACCTCGAGATCGTCGGCTGCAATGCGGCCTTGCAGGCGCTCGTCGGTGAGCTCCGCGGCCGGCTCGTACCGACCGGGAGCCCCCGCTCGGCGGTAACCGTCTGAGCGCTGCGACGTCGCTCGGGAGTCGCGCGGTCAGGCGCGCAGGTCGACGAGGCCGTGCACGACGGCGAGCACGAGGATCTGGACGCGGTCGCGCACGCCGAGCTTGGCGGCGACCTTGACGAGCCGCGTCTTCACCGTCGACTCCGCCACGCGCAGCGACTCCGCCATCTCCCGGTTGCTCAGTCCCCGTGCCAGGAGCTCGATGACCTCGAGTTCCTTGTCGGTGAAGAGCGAGGCGATGTCCTCGTCGCGCGGAGTGATGGCGGGGACGGACTCGCGCAGCTCGGCGACGACATGCCGGGTGACCTCGGGCGACAGCACCGACTCGCCGGACAGGGCGGCATGGATCGCGGCGAGGATGTCGCGGGGTCGAGTGTCCTTGACGAGATAGCCGGAAGCCCCGGCACGAAGGAGCGGCGTCACGTATCGGTCCGTCGCAAACGTGGTCAGCCCGATGATCCGGATCTCCGGGTTCGCCGCATGGATGGCGGCGGTCGCTGCCACCCCGTCGAGGACCGGCATCTGCATGTCCATGAGGACGACGTCGGGGCGCAGGACCGCCGCCTGGCGGATCGCCACCTCGCCGTCGGCGGCCTCGCCGACGACCTGCAGCGTCGGATCCGCCGAGACGTAGTCCCGCAGCGCTTCGCGCACGATCGCCTCGTCGTCGACGAGGAGCACGCCGATCACGATGGCGGCTCCGACGGCGCGAGCGCCAGGGGACGGGTCGACGGGAACGAGACCGACGTGGTCCAGCGGCCATCGGCGGCGAAGGCGTCGACGTGCCCGTCGAAGACGTCGGCTCGTGCGCGCATCGCCTCGAGGCCCGTGCCCGAGGACATGATGGGGGTCGCGCCGGAGATCCGGTTCGAGGCGCTCAGCGTCACCGTGTCGGGCATGAACGCGAGACGCAGCTCGACGAGGCCCTCGGGATCCCCATGCTTGAGGATGTTGGTGCTGAGCTCGCGGAGCGTGCGGGCGAGGATCTGCCGGAGGCTCGCCGACGCGTCGTCGGCCGGGCCCTCGAGCTCCAGCTGCACGGTGAACCCGGCCTGCTCGAGCTCCCCGACGACCGCGTAGACCTCCTGGACGAGCCCGACCGCCGAGGAGGCGCCCTCACCCTGGGCCGTCGCACCGCTCTCCGCGAGCGTCGGCGCGTCCTCGTCGCTCTCGCTCTTGAGCAGAAGCACCAGGCTCCGCAGGTCCTGCAGCGTCTGGCCGGCCGCATCGCCGATGCTCTCCAGGATCTGCCCCGTCTTCTCGGGCTCGACGAACTCGGCCCGCCTGGCCTGCATGGCGATGAGGGTGACTTGGTTCGCGACGATGTCATGCAGCTCGTATGCGAGCCGCGTGCGCTCCTCGGCCCGCACGCGCGCCTGCTGCGCGCGGAGCTCCGCGACCCGCCTGGCGCTGCGCTCGAGCCTGGACCTGAGGAGGCTCAATCCGAACCCGGCGGCAGCGGCGAGCACCATGAGTGTCGCGAACGTTATCACTCCGCCCAAGCCGAGCCTCGCCGGGTTCACCAGCACAGCAACCGCGAGCATGACGAGCACGCCGACGGTGAAGATCACCGCCGCGCGCCAGACGAGGACGAAGGCGCAGAGCCCGAGCAGGAGCATCGTCGGAAGCACCGTCCCCGATATCTGCAACGGATCTGCACCGAGGCTGATGACCACTGCGAACATGGCGAACCACGCAACTACCGCGACCCTCGGTCCGATCAAGACGGCGAGCAGCGGAATCCACGGCAGGATCAGGTCGAACCAGTCTCTTGCCCTGGACAGATCGAAGTCGCCTGCGGTCGTGTCGAGCGCGACGAGGCCCGCGATGATGACGAGAAGAATCAGCTTTGCAGCCCGTCCGCTCGGGAACCGGCTCGTGGTGCCCAACCATCTCTGCGCGGCAGGCGTCATGCACCAAGATTAGTGATCCGACCCGCTGGAACTCGGCCCGAAGGGGGCCGATGTGTCCCCCGTTCGGGGGATGCAAAATGTGTCCGTTCGGACAGAGCGCGCGTGGACATTCGTTGCAAGACTGGACGCACTCGCCGGAACCACATCGGAGGCCGGCTTCACGACTCAAGTCGTGACGGTTCTCCGCTCCCTCCGCTCTGAGGAGATTCAGCTTTCGGGTAGCTGACTCGTAGACCGGATGCCGAGGGAGCGGGGAACCTGAGTACTGCTCTCATTGAGGTCGCGCATTCGGTGAGATGTCACATGCTCGCGAAGCCGAAGCCTGAGACAGGATTGTCCGTTCGGACAACTGGTCATCGACGACGTCCTGTCATCATGGCTCTGCGCGCCGGCTTACCGGCGAACAAGTCTCGAGTGTTGCGGGGAGTTCAGATGTTCAAGAAGATCACTGCAGGAGTTGCCATCGCCGTGCTCTCGCTCGGCATTGCGTTGCCGGCCTCGGCAGCCAGCGAAAGCCAGGCCGTGACGATGGCCCCGGGCATCTTCTGCATCTGGTTCGGCTGGTGCTGATCACCGGTTAGAGGTCAGGCGACCGCGCGGTCGCCGGCTGATGCAGGATTGAGAGGTGCCCGCCGCTCCCCTGCCCGGCCTCCGCGCGATCGTCTCGCCCGACTGGGCGAACCAACTGCGCGACGCCGACGTCGTTGTGCTGCTGCTGCATGGCTACGGCGCGGATGAACGCGATCTGGTCGGCCTCGTCGAGCCGCTCGGCATCCGCGCGCCGTGGGCGTCGCTGCGAGCGCCGCTCGCCCTCGCGGGCATGTCCGGGGCCGCATGGTTCCCCATCGGCCAGCTCGACGAGCTGCGAGCGGCACCGGCCGAATCGGCGACGGCACAGATCTGGGACTGGGTCGACGCGGAGCTGCCCGAACGCGCGCAAGTGCTGCCGATCGGCTTCTCGCAGGGCGGCCTCATGGCGACCCAGCTGCTGCGCACCCGGCCCGATCGCGTCGTCGCGCCCGTCGTGCTCGCGGGCCTCGTCCTCACCGCCCCGCAGCCCGCAGACTCGTCACTCGCGACCGCCCGGCCGCCGGCGTTCTGGGGCCGCGGGGATCTCGACGCCGTCATCCCGGCGCACGCCGTCGCAGCCGCGGCCGACTTCCTCGCGAGTCACTCGACGCTGACCGAACGCGTCTACGCCGGGCTCGGGCACCAGATCTCCATGACGGAGCTGGCAGACGCCGCCGAGTTCATCCGGGAACACACCGGCGAGAACGTCATTCGCTACGCCTGACCACCGCGGAGAGCCCGCCGCCGATCAACAAGCGATTGGCTGGGGTACCTGGACTCGAACCAAGAACAACTGAACCAGAATCAGCCGTGTTGCCAATTACACCATACCCCAGGGTGTGGAACCCGGTCTCCCGGGCCGACTAGAGAGTCTAGCAAAGGTCTGGGGGCACCCTTCGACTCGCTTCGCTCGCTCAGGGAGCCGCCGGGTTGCGCTCGCTCAGGGGGCCGCAGGATCCCACTTGCTCAGGGAGCCGCGGGGTCGCGCCGCTCGCAGCCGCGGGTCGCACTCGCTCAGAGGGCGGCGGGGGCGCGCTCGGTCAGGAGGACGGGGCGAGGAGCTTCCGGAAGGTGCGAATGCGGGCGAGGGTGGAGTCGCGGCCGAGCAGCTCCATCGACTCGAAGAGCGGCGGCGAGATCCGCCGGCCCGAGACCGCGGCGCGCAGCGGCCCGAAGGCGGTGCGCGGCTTCAGCCCCAGCCCGTCGATGAGCGCGAAGCGCAGCGCTGCCTCGATCCCGGCCATCTCCCACGCGTCGACGCCGGGCAGCGAGACGAGCGCCGCGTCGAGGACGCGGACGTAGTCGGCGTGATCCTTCTCGGCCGGCATGGCGTTCTCCTCGACGACGAGCTCGTCGTCGGAGACGAAGAGGAAGCCGAGCAGGTCGCGCGCCTCCGACAGCACCGTCATGCGCTCCTGGACGAGCGGGGCGGCGCGGCGCAGCAGCTCGAGCTCCTCGGGGGTATCGACGGCGCGCGTCAGGTACGGGATGAGGCGCGACGCGAAGTCCGCGGGCTGCAGCATCCGGATGTGGTCGCCGTTGATCGCGTCGGCCTTCGCCTGGTCGAAGCGCGCCGGGTTCGGGTTGACGTCGCGGATGTCGAAGGCGGCGATCATCTCGTCGACCGCGAAGACGTCGCGATCGGGCGCGATCGACCAGCCGAGGAGCGCGAGATAGTTGAGCAGGCCCTCGGGGATGAACCCGCGGTCGCGGTGGTGGAAGAGGTTCGACTCCGGGTCGCGCTTGGAGAGCTTCTTCGCCCCCTCGCCGTAGACGAGCGGCATGTGCGCGTACTGCGGGATGAACGTCGTGACGCCGATGTCGATGAGCGCGAGGTAGAGCGCGAGCTGGCGCGGTGTCGACGACAGGATGTCCTCGCCGCGGAAGACGTGCGTGACGCCCATGAGGGCGTCGTCGACGGGGTTGACGAAGGTGTAGAGCGGCGCGCCGTTCGGCCGCACGACGACGAAGTCGGTGAACGACCCCTGGGGGAAGGTGATCTCACCGCGGATGAGGTCGTCGATGGAGAACGCCGTGTCGGGCACCCGCAGGCGCAGCGACGGCTGGCGCCCCTCGGCCCGGTAGGCGGCGCGCTGCTCGTCGGTGAGGTCGCGCTCGAAGTTGTCGTAGCCCTGGCGCGGGTCGCGGCCGAGCTCGCGGTTGCGCGCTTCCATCTCCTCGGGCGTGACGAACGACTCGTAGAGGTGGCCGGCGGCGAGCAGCCGGTCGATGACGTCGCGGTAGATCGCGCCGCGCTGCGACTGCCGGTACGGGCCGTCGGGACCGCCGCGCTCGACGCCCTCGTCCCAGTCGATGCCGAGCCAGTTCAGTGCGTCGAGGAGCTGCTGGTAGCTCTCCTCCGAGTCGCGCGCGGCGTCGGTGTCCTCGACCCGGAAGACGAGCCTGCCGCCGGTGTGCCGCGCGTACGCCCAGTTGAAGAGCGCGGTGCGGACCATGCCGACGTGCGGCGTGCCCGTCGGCGAGGGGCAGAAGCGCACCTTGACGTCGGCGCCGGTCGCGGTCGAGAACGGGAGCTGCACGGTCTCCAATCCTAGGGCGCCGGCCGCCCTGTCAGCCGGCGCGGTCCGCGCGCTCACGCGGCCACGGCCGGCTCTCGGGGTCGGGATCGGCGGCGTCGGGGTGGGCGCGCCATCGTCGGTTGCCGTTCCCGGTCGCGAAGTACGGTCCGTGCACCGGCAGCGTCGCCCGCGCGACGGCGTCCTCCATGCCGAGGAGCCAGGCGAGGTCGTCGTCGGTCGCGAACGGCGGCCCGGGCCGCTCGTAGATCACCAGGAGCTCGGCGACGTCGTCGAGCGAGCCGAGCGTCTCGAAGACGCGCCGGAACACGTCTCCGGGGTCCTGATCGGGCCGCGGCGGGAGGTCCATGGGGATGACGACGGGCAACTGCGCTCGGTGCTCGTCGAGGACGAGGAACCATGCCTGACGACGGAACGCGCCCTGCACGAGGGTCGCGAGGCGCTGCAGGATCGCGTTCTCGTCGGTGAGGGGCAGCTCGGGGAGGGACGCTGCGAGGGGGATTCGACTGCTCATGCCCGGAAGGATGGCAGGCGGCAGCGGCCGCCGGATCCGGCGAGGGTCGAAATGTGGAGAAGTCGGACGGCGGCGCACCTGTGTGGGCAGCTCCATGCCGCCTCGGGAGGCGCAGGCGGCCGGATCCGCTCGCCGGCGGCCTCAGCCGGCGACCGGGACGAGGAGCACCGCCAGGAGGGCGAGCCCGAGGACGACGAGCCAGGCGAGTGCTCCCGCCGCGAGCGAGCGAGCGCCGGACCGGGCGAGCCGAGCGCCGCGAGCGCGACCATCGGCGCGAGCATGAGCACTCGGGTGAGCTTGACGACGACGGCGACCGCGAGCGCGCCCGCCCCGAGCGTCCCTGCCGTCGCGACGACCTGGCCGACGTCGTGCACCGCGAGCCCCGTCCACTGCCCTGCCTGGACCGGCGTCAGGCCGAGGAGCGCCGCGAGTGCCGGCAGCACGACGATCGCGAGCGTGCCGTAGAGCGTCACGAGCGCGATCGGCGTCCCAGTGTCCGAGGCCGGGGAGCGCCGTGCCGCCGACATCGCGCCGACGGCGGAGACGCCGCAGATCGAGAACCCGGCCGCGAGCAGCATCGGCTCATCGCCCGGCAGCCGCAGCGCCTTGGCGATCGCCCACGTCGCGGCGAACGACGCGGCCACGACCGCGATGATCGCCAGCACGCCGCCCCAGCCGAGCCCCGCGATGTCCAGCAGCGACAGCTTGAGCCCGAGGACGACGATCCCCGCGCGCAGCAGGGTGCGGGCTGAGAACGCGAGTCCCGGCCCGAGCGGACCGTCGAGCGACGCGCGAAGCGGCGGGATCGATCCGGCGATGACGCCGAGGACGAGCGCAGCCGTCAGCCACGGCACCCAGGGCAGCAGCAGATGCACCGCCCAGCCGAGCAGCGCGCCCGCCGCCGCGACGGCGAGTCCTGGCAGCAGCCGCAGGATCAATCTCGGTCGAGTGCCGGGTTCGACAGCCGCCCGATGCCCTCGATGTCGATGTCGACCCGCTGGCCGGCGGTGAAGCCGCCGAGACCCGACGGCGTGCCCGTGATGACGACGTCGCCGGGCAGCAGCGTCCAGATGTCGGACGCGAGCGCGACGATGGTCGCGACGTCGAAGATCATGTTCGCCGTGTTGCCGTGCCGGCGCGGCTCGCCGTCGACGAAGGACTCGATCTCGAGGCCCGACATCGGGTCGAGCTCCGTCTCGATCCACGGACCGATGGGGCAGAACGTGTCGAAGCCCTTCGCACGCGCCCACTGGCCGTCGGCGAACATCTCGTCCCGCGCCGACACGTCGTTCGCGATCGTGTACCCGAAGACGTAGTCCCGCCAGTCCTCCGGGCGGATCTGCTTGGCCATCCGGCCGATGACGATCGCGAGCTCCGACTCGTGCACGATCCGACCCTCGACGGGCGGGATGCGGATCGGATCGCCGGGGCCGACGACCGCGGTCGACGGCTTGAGGAAGAACAGCGGACGGTCCGCGCGGTCGCTGGAGAACGCCATGTCCGCCCGGTGCTCCGCGTAGTTCATGCCCACGCAGACGACCTTCGACGGGATGACCGGCGCGAGCAGCCGCGCGTCGTCGAGGAGCACGCGCTCCCCCGTCGTCTCGTAGCCGTGCAGGAGCGGGTGCCCCTTGAGGACGACGATGCCTTCGTCGTCGACGATGCCGTAGCGAGGATCCGCCTCACCCGTGACGAAGCGTGCGACCCTCACGAGTCCAGCCTCGTCATCCAGCCGTGACGGTCCTCCGCCCGCCCGTACTGGATGTCGGTGAGCTCCTGACGCAGCGAGAGCGTGAGCTCGCCGGCTGCGGCGTCCGCCTTGCCGATCTCGAAGTCGGGGGCCCGCAGCAGCGCGATCGGGGTCACGACCGCGGCGGTCCCGCAGGCGAAGACCTCCGTGACCTCGCCCGAGGCGACGCCGTCGCGCCACTCGTCGATCGAGACCTGACGGCGCTCGACGCGGTGACCCCGGTCCTCGGCGAGCCGGAGGATCGAGTCGCGCGTGATGCCCTCGAGGATCGAGCCCGAGTCGGGCGTCACGAGCGTGCCGTCGCGCTTGACGAGGACGATGTTCATCCCGCCGAGCTCCTCGATGTACTTCCCCTCGATCGAGTCGAGGAAGAGCACCTGCTGGCAGCCGTTGTCGTACGCCTCCTGCTGGGCGACGAGGCTCGAGGCGTAGTTCCCGCCCGTCTTCGCGGCGCCCGTGCCGCCCTTGCCGGCGCGCGCGTACTCCTGCGAGAGCCAGATCGACACCGGCGCGGGGCCCGACTTGAAGTAGGCACCCGCGGGGCTCGCGATGAGGTGGTAGTAGACCTTCTGCGCCGGTCGGACGCCGAGGAACGCCTCCGCGGCGAACATGAACGGGCGGAAGTACAGGCTCGTCTCCGGAGCGTTCGGCACCCAGCGGCCGTCGACCGCGATGAGCTCGCGCAGCGACGCGATGAAGTACTCGGTCGGCAGCTCGGGAAGCGCCAGGCGGCGCGCCGACCGCTGGAAGCGCTTCGCGTTCTCGACCGGACGGAACGTCCAGATCGAGTCGTCGGCGTGCCGATACGCCTTGAGGCCCTCGAAGATCTCCTGGCCGTAGTGCAGGACGGCGGCCGCCGGGTCGAGGGAGATGGGACCGTAGGGCAGGACGCGCGGCCGGTGCCATCCGCCGCGCTGCGACCAGTGGATGTCGACCATGTGGTCGGTGAACACCTCGCCGAAGCCGGGCTCCTCGAGGATGCGCGACAGGTCGTCCTCGGCGCGGGGGCTGGTGTGGAGGGTGCGGGCGAACTCGAGCTTCGCATCGGCGAGCAGGTTCTTCATGGCGGGTCCTAGTTTCGTGGTGGTTCCGGGGACGCTCAGCGATCGAGTTCTGCCAGGATCGCGTCGCCTACCTCGGAGGTCGTGCGCGAGCCGGCCCCTCGACTCGCCAGGTCGGCGTCGACCGCCGCGACGATGCGGGTCGCCGCCTCGGTCTCCCCGATGTGATCGAGCAGGAGGGCCGCGGAAAGGATCGCCGCAGTCGGGTCCGCGATTCCGCGTCCAGCGATGTCCGGTGCCGAGCCGTGCACCGGCTCGAACATGCTGGGGAAGGCGCCGTCCGGGTTGATGTTCCCCGAGGCCGCCAGCCCGATGCCGCCGCCGATCGCGCCGGCCAGGTCGGTCAGAATGTCGCCGAACAGGTTGTCGGTGACGATGACGTCGAATCTAGCAGGATCGGTGACGAAGAAGATCGTCGCGGCGTCGACGTGCAGGTAGTCCACAGCCACGTCCGGGAAGTCGCGCCCGACCTCCCCGACGATCCGCTGCCAGAGGGCGCCCGCGTTGACGAGGACGTTGGTCTTCGCGACCCAGGTCAGCTTCTTGCGGCGGCCCTGCGCGCGGGCGAACGCGTCGCGCACGACGCGCTCGACGCCGAACGCCGTGTTGACGCTCAGCTCGTTGGCGATCTCCTGCGGCGTCCCGCGGCGGATCGCGCCGCCGTTGCCGACGTACGGCCCCTCCGTCCCCTCGCGGACGACGACGAAGTCGACATCCCCCGGGTCCGCAAGCGGCGAGACGACGCCGGGGACGATCCGGGTCGGGCGCAGGTTCACGTACTGGTCGAGCTCGAAGCGCATCCGCAGCAGCAGCCCGCGCTCGATGTTCGCCTCCTTGAGCCGCGGATCGCCGGGCACTCCCCCGACCGCGCCGAACAGGATCGCGTCGGACGCCTTGATCGCCGCGAACTCGTCCTCGGGCAGCACCTGTCCGTCCTCAAGGTAGCGTTCCGCGCCGAGCCGGAACGTCGTGCGCTTCAGCGTCAGGCCCGCGTCCGACGCGACGGCGTCGAGCACCTTGAGCGCTTCAGCAGTGACCTCAGGACCGATGCCGTCACCCGGGATGACAGCGAGCGACAGCGTGCGCGACATGTCCTCCAGCGTACCGGTTCGGATCCCGCCGACGCCCGGGCCCCGAATGCGAGCAGGGCGGGATCAGGACGCCCGCTGCGATCCGCGATGAGCCCGGCCGATGACGACCAGCGCCGCTCCGCCGAGCGCCACCGCACCGCCGATCATCGCGAGCAGCCACAGCTGCGCGGCGTCCTGACCGGTGTTTGGCAGGCGAGGCGAGGCGGCCACGACGACCGGGGCGGTGACGGTCACACCCGAGGACGCCCCAACCGCGGCGATCGTGTGCTGACCGGCCGGCAGGCTCGAGGGGACGGGGATGCTCGCCGAAAGCGCCCCCGTCGCCGTCGCCTGCACGGAGGTCGAGAACGTCGGCGTCGAGTAGAACGTGAATTGCACCCACTCGTAGGCCAGGAACGTCCCGGGGGCGAACGAGATCGGCACGCTGCCGCCCGGAGCCGGCGGGGTCGGCGGTGCCGGCAGCGACGGCGGTGGGATCGGCTGCCCGTTCGCGCCCTCGCTGCTCGGCGGCGGGGGCGGGGTATCCGGGTCGGTCGGCAGCGAGGGCGGGGGCGGCGGGGGCGCCTCGCGGCCCGCGACGAGCACCTCGCCGGATCCGCGGACCTCGGTCGGGTACCCCGCCTTCGTCGCGGTCACCCGGACCGTGACGACCGCGCCGACATCCTCCGCGCCGAGCGTGTACGCGGTGCCCGCGCCCACCGCGACGGCGCCGCGGAACCATTGGAACGCGATCGAGTCGGGAACCGGACCCCAGGTTCCGGCCGAGGCGGTGAGCGTCTGACCCTCTAGGGGCGTGCCGGAGATCGTGGGCACGGGGGTCGTCGTCCAGGCGTTCGCCTCGACGATGGTCGGAGCCGACGTCTTGACCACTGTCGGATATCCGGTCTTCGTCGCGGTCGCCCGGACCGTGATCGAACCGCCCACATCGGCACCGGCG
>Ga0180219_1000120_pt1 | contig 91350 bp, 96 predicted proteins | sample eDN3rd30CBELigMG_FD_151338 | JGI IMG/M metagenome (GOLD analysis project Ga0180219, IMG submission 151338) | Enriched Miracle-Growth compost microbial communities from Emeryville, California, USA - eDNA 3rd pass 30_C BE-Lig MG (version 2)... ...
GATGATCAACCACTCACGATCAGTCAATTCGTAACGGCGACGAGACATCAAAAGCCTCCCTTTCGAGAGGCCTTTGAATCATCAGCTCATTCAAATGCCAAGCAGTTTTATGAGTTTACGGCCTAATTCTCTATATGCGTTATTGATTTCCTGATCGGGGTTGATTCCGTTTTAATTATTCTAATGTGAGGTTTGAATGCGACTGATACTGGCTCTTCTTTTACCGTGGCTTCAGTTTTTCACTATCGGGCGACCCTTTGCTGGAATTGCTTGCCTGATATTGCAGATCACCATTATTGGCTGGATTCCAGCGGCTATATGGTCAGTATATTCGCTGAGCCAGTATAAAACGGACAAGAAGATTCAGAAGGCTTTGGCCAATCAGAACCGTTGAAGCATAATCAGCTCAACGTTCCAACGTCGAATGGTGTGGGCGCTTCAGACAGCTTCGCAGCTCTGAAAATCAGGGCAACGCCGGTAGAAATCCTTGTCTCATCCCGCGTTGCTATTATCTGTGCGTCCATGCAGCTTGCATATCGTATCAGCCAGCACCTGCGCTCTTTCATACAGGGTGTTGAGTTCTATGTATTCGTCCGCAGTATGCGCCTTGCCGCCTACCGGGCCGAGGCCGCAGAGCGTGGGAATCCCCAGACTTGAGGTGAAGCCGGAATCTGCGCAGCCGCCGGTAAATTCCCCGTCGATTTTCAGTCCGGCTTCCGTTGCGGACGACAGATACACATCCGCCAGCGCCTGATTTTCCGCTGTCTGAACCATTGGCAGAAATTCGCTTTTCAGCGTCAACTGCGCGCTGGTGCCGGCCACGGTGGTATTTTCGGCGATCTGCCGAATGGCGTCGATCAGATAATCGCGCTGATCATTTGTTATGAAACGAACGTCAATTCCGCATTCGGCGGACGGGGCGACCGTATTGGTGGATTGTCCGCCTTGTACAAGACCGACATTCACGGTGACGCCTTGCTCCAGGTCCGTCAATCGGCTCAAGGCGACGATTTTTCCGGCGATTTCCGTGATGGCGCTGGCACCATCGGTAAAATTTACGCCCGAATGCGCTGCCTTGCCTTCTACCCGCAAATTATAGGTCATGCCGCCTTTTCTGGCGATGACGATATTGCCGTTCGCCCGCCCCGGCTCCGAATTGAATACGGCGATTGCTTTGCGGGCTTCCTCCTCTATGTGCTTGCGGGAAACGCCGGAACCAATCTCCTCGTCGCTGGTGAAAAGCGCCGCCATGGGTATCTGCGGCGCGAACCGATTGAACGCGGCCAGCACAAAAGCATTGATAACCAGCCCGCCTTTCATATCCGCGACGCCGGGGCCATAGGCGCGGCCATTGTCGATCGTAAAGGGCCTTTTGGCGGCTTCGCCTTTTGGGAAAACCGTATCGCGATGTCCCATCAACATATAAAATTTGGAATTCGCATTCTCACGAATGCCGCCCGTATATGCCGTTATCACATCTCCGAAATCGGGATAGGCATGGACCTTCGTTTCAATATCGAACTCGGCAAGAAAGTCGCGAATTCTACGTCCGACCGCATCGACACCTTCCTTGTCGTAAGAACCTGAATCGATATTGACCAGATCTCTTAGAAGGGCCTGCATCGCGTCCCGCTGCATCGAAATCCAGTTCGATATTTCCTTAGAAATACCCTTGTTCATCATATTTCCTTTCGGCGGCGCATCTGGAGTGCCGCTTATATTTTACTTCTTTGCGGCGATGGCGGCGGACCATGGCGAGACGACATCGCTGCAACCGGAAGCGCCTGCTTCGTCGGCAATGACAAGATTGGGGCAGGCGAAATTGATGGGCAGAACGGAGTGTTCGACGACCGATACGCTGCCGGTTCCGCTCAACGCGGTCAATATGTCCTCGGATAATCGGCCGTCGGCGTTGACTTGGTCCGGTCCCGACACGTCGATGCGCGGCGTGTGGGCGGCATCGGAGACAGTCATGCCGAAATCCAGAACCCATGCCAGCGTCTGGTAGACGCTTGACAGGATGCGCCGCCCTCCAGAAGCTCCGGCGGCCAACCGCGGCCAGCTTCCATCGGCGGGTGTGACGATAACCGGACACATGTTGCAAAGCGGGCGTGCGCCGGGACGAATTGCATTGGCGCTGCCTGGACGCGGGTCGAACCACATGACGCCGTTGTTCATCAGCACGCCGGTGGACGGGAGGACGACGCGGCTACCCATCGAAGATAACAGGGTGGTTGTCACAGCAACGAGATTGCCGTGCCGGTCGACCACGGTCAGATGTGTGGTGCAAGTATCGCCGGGCTCTGTCGCCGTTTGTGCCGCGCCCAGTTTTTCAAGCCGGCTCGAATAGGCGTTTTTCAGAACATTGGCCAATGTTGTGAACCACTCCGGCCCCGGTTTCTCGCCATTGATCTGACAGGGTTCCATATCCCTTACGACCTGCTCGAGGGTTGGTGCTGCTGTCAGACCGCCCGCTGTATGAACGAGATGGGAATTTCGCCAGCGGATTGTCGGCGCGTCACGTATTTCCGCGCTGCAATTTTCCATATCCTTACGGTCAATGATGCCGCCAATATCGGCGATATCCCGGACCAGCCGGTCGGCGATTTCGCCCTTGTAAAAATCATCTGGTCCCGCTGTCGCCAGTTGCTCCAGTGTATTTGCCAGATTGCCGAGTTCAAAGAACTTGACGACCCCCTGATAGGGCGGCGGCGGGGGCAGGCCATCGGGCAGATATATCCGTGAACTTTCCTCATAAAGGCGCAGGATGGAGGCCGAAGAGGATATTTTGAGCGTGGTGTACCAGTCCTGAGGCAGGCCGCGCCGCGCTAGTCCAATGGCAGGACGCAACAGGTCATTGAACGGCATGCCGCTGCCGAAAGCCGTGTGTAATTTGGCATATCCTGCCACGGCGGATGGTATGCAAAAGGAAAGCGGGCCATGGATATTCCGGTCCTCTTCCACTTCGGGCCAGGTGAACAGATCCTGTTTCATTCGGCCTGTCAGAGGAAAGTCGGCGGGGTTCACCTTGCGCGGAGCGACCGGGCCGAAGTCGACGATTTTCGCCCGGCTTTCTCCCGCTGGCAACACAAGCGCAAAGCCTATGCCGCCAAGACCGCTGTTCCATGGTTCCGTTGCGGCCAATGCAAAGCAGGCTGCAACCGCCGCGTCAGCGGCATTGCCGCCTGCTTCGAGAATTTCCGCTCCGGCAATGGCCGCGTCGCGGCTTTGCGACACGACCATGCCATTCTTACTTTCCGCCGCCGGTTTCCGCAAAATCCAGTTCTGGGTTTCATAATACATGAGCGTGACCCCTTATGACTTTTTCAAAGCGCACCGCACGCATTCCCTGCTTGCAGCGCGCCATTTTCACTCAGGCGTTTTCCTTGGCATAGGCGGCGATTTCCGCATGGGTTGCGAACCAGACGTCGCCTTTGGCCTTGGCGTGACGGATCACCTCTTCGAGAATCCAGATGCGGGATCGCGGGGTAATGATATGCGGATGCATGGTAAGCTGGAACAGTCCTCCGGCTTCATATGCGGCGTCGAACTCCCGCAGGAAAATATCGAGGACGTCCTTCGGCGACGTATATGGCCGCAGAGACTGGAAACGATGCATCATGAAATAGACCGCATCATCGCGAATCCATTCCACCGGAACCTCAACGATACCCGTCGGCGTGCCTTCCATCACAAGCTCGTAGCAATCTTCGTCCGCCATGAGAGATGAATCGTAAAGCAGTTCGAGTTCCGTCTCGATACGCAGCGTGTTGGGGCTGAAGTCCCATGACGGGGTTCGCAGCCCGACGGGACGGATGCCGGTGATCTTTTCCAGTGCGTCGGCTGAACGGAACATCAGATCGCGTTCGGCTTCATAAGGCAGAACCGAGTTCAATTCGTGAATCCAGCCGTGAATACCGATTTCGTGTCCTTCGGCAATAACGCGGCGCTGTTCATCTGGATATAGAAGCGCCGTTACGGCGGGAACGTAGAAGCTGGCCCTGATATCATTGCGCTTCAGCAGATCGAGGACGCGGGGAATCCCAACGCGGTTGCCGTACTGTCCCCAGGACATACGACCGATGGATTTGCCGCCGTCGCGCAATTCATTCGTTTCGTGGTCGGAATCGAATGAGAGAGCGACAGCGCAGCGCGCGCCGTTCTTCCATTTGGCAGGAGCCAGACGCCGGCCGGCGCGTGTCTGGTCAACCAGCTTGCGCCAATGCGCTTCTTCCCACTGCCAGGGTTCGGTTTTCATCTCAGTCATCTGATCGATCCTTTCACATGAATATGTTACTTGCCGCCATCGACGGCGAGAACCTGTCCGTTTACAAAACTGGACAGATCGGAAGCGAAGAAAAGGACGCTCTTGGCAATTTCGTCGGCGGTGCCGAGCCGCTTCAATGCGATGCTTTCGACAAGGGCGTTCTGTCGGTCAGGGCCATACGAAGCCCATTGCCGTTCTGTCGCGGCATTGGTGCGTACAAAGCCGGGCGCAACACTGTTGACGCGTATGCCGTAAGGGCCAAGTTCATGCGCCAGTTGCCGGGTTAGGCCGAGAACGGCGTGCTTGGTTGCGCAATAGGCTTGAATGCCGGTCAGCGACGCCTGCAATGCCGCGCCCGAGGTGATCGTGATGATCGATCCGGCCTTCTGCCGCTTCATCCCCGGAGCAACAGCCCGGCAAAGAGCGAATGCGGCTCCAAGATTGATATCGACGATCCTGTCCCAGTTTTCATCGGTGACATCTTCAATGGCCTGCGGTGTCTGACCGGCGACACCACCAGCGTTGCAAATCAGTATGTCGATGCCACGTCCGGTTTTCGCTTCGATAGACGCGATCCAGTCCGCTGCCGCCTTGCGGTCGAGAAGATCGACCTGCGCCATGGCGATATTGCTCTGAGACGATGTTTCAGGCTGCAATATATCGCAGCCGAATACGGTGGCCCCGGCAGAAGCGAAACGTGATGCGATTGCCCGGCCAAAGCCAATGGCCGCGCCGCTGATCGCAACGGTTTTGTTTGTAAAATCGAGCATCATCCAATCTTTCTGCAGATAGTTTCAAATATCCGCTGACCCTAGAGCGGTTTCCGTTTTGACGGAATCGCTGGAACCGCTCTATCTATTTGTTTTTTCGCATTATCTGACGCAAAACCGCTGGGCAGTTTTGCTGGAAATGCTCTAGCTAGAGAGGGCTTTGGCCTGATACGCATCCCGGAAATATTGGATGTTTCCGGGATGCGCGTGCCGTCGTTTACGGGAGGCGACGGAGGCTGTTTCAGCCGATACCGTGCAGATCAATGCAACTCGTCATGCGCCGTTTCCCTGAGCGTCAGAATGACGATCGCGGAAATGATGGCAGCGAGGATCAGATAGTAGGTTGGCGAGATCGGCGAGCCTGTGGTGCTGATCAGCCATGTGGCGATAAACGGGGCGAAGCCGCCGAATATGCTGGTCGCGAGGCTGTATCCCGTCGACATCCACGTCGAGCGCGAATGCGTCGGAAAAATCTCCGCGATGGCCGCCGGTCCGGGACCGGAGAACATGGCGGTCATGAAGCCGAAGACCAACTGGATCAATATCACTGTCGGTAAGGATACGCCCGACAGCATGTAGGAGAACAGAGGATAGGTCAGGACCGCGAATGCCGCACAGCATCCAATCAGCAGCGGCTTGCGGCCGATCTTGTCGGAAAGAAGCCCCATGACTGGAATAGCGGCGACCAGAATTACCAGGCCGATCGTATTGGACCAGAGGGATTCGCTACGTGTAAGGCCGGCATATTTCGCGGTGAATGTCGGCATATAATACAGAATGATATAGTAGGAGACGGTCCAGAGAATGGTGAAGCCGAACGCCTTGGCCGCAAGTATCCATCCCGGCGTCTGCATCTGCGCGGGTAGCTCTTCCTGGGCTTTTCGGTAAACTGGGGTTTCCTCAATATTGCTGCGCATATACATGCCGACCGGCAGCAGAATGGCGCCGAGCAGGAACGGAATGCGCCAGCCCCAGGATTCCATCTGTTCCACAGACAGGATGGAACTGAACAGCGCGGCTATGGCAGAGCCAAGCAAAAGTCCGCCAGCCACGCTGGCCTGCTGGAAACTGCCGAAGAAGCCACGGCGATTTTTGGGTGCCCATTCCACGATGAATGCGGTCGCACCGCCCCATTCGCCGCCCGCTGCAAAGCCTTGCATGAGACGGCATAGAACCAGCAGGATCGGTGCCAATATGCCGATGGTTTCGTAGCCGGGGATCAAGCCGATGCCTACGGTTCCGACAGCCATGAGGAAAATGGTGAGGAGAAGTGCGGCTTTCCGGCCGACCGTGTCGCCCATTCTGCCAACGATGATGCCGCCAAGGGGGCGGGCGACAAAGCCAATTCCGAAAGTGGCAAATGTCGCGAGGAGCGCGGTTACGTCGTCACCGCTTGGAAAGAAGTTTCTGGCGATGATGGTGGCGACATAACCGTAAATGGCGAAGTCGTACCATTCCAGGATGTTGCCTACCACGGCGGCGCTTACCGCCCGCCAGCTTTCGGAATGTGTGTGATCGCCACCCTCATCCTGATGATCGGAGAGGCCATTGATGCTACGGCTCATGGAATGTTCCCTTGCTTTTTAATTTTTTATATTACATTGTAATATTATAAATTATATAGCAAGGATAAGTATTGTGTCAAATAATGTCTTTGAAGGGAACGATGCGCTTTATGTTGCATCCGTCGCAAAAGCGTTTCGCGTGCTTGAGGCGTTTGCCAATACGATCACCGATTTGAGTCTGGTCGAACTCGCCGAGCAGACAGGCATGGACAAAAGCGCATGCCAGCGTTTCGCACACACTTTATGGAAGCTGGGATATCTCGACAAAGATGAAAAAACCCGCCGCTTTCGGTTGGGAAAACCTATACTGGATCTGGCATTCTATTATCTGCGCTCCAACGCTCTGGTCGAATTGGCGACGCCTGCGCTGGTGGATTTGAGAAACTCATGCGGAGAGCGGGCAAATCTGTCGCTCTTCGACGGTACGACGACAATCTATGTCATTCGCCAGCAAACCAAGCGCGAATATTTCGACGGCTCCCTGATCGGTCGCCGTATTCCCGTGTTCTGCACAGCCGGCGGGCGCTCAATCCTGGCCCAGCTGCCTTCGGATGAGGTGAATTCCATCCTCGATCAATCCGATCTCCAACAGCGAACCCCCAGAACCATTACCGATAAGCAAGAGTTGCTGAAGGAAATCCGCAAAGCGGCGGAAAAAGGCTATGGTGTGGCCATTGAAGAAACCCATTTGGGGGAAATCACGGTCGGCGCGCCGATCATGGATGGCAATGGCCGCCCGGTGGCGGCTCTTCATATCGCGGCTTCGACGAGCGACTGGTCGGCCGAGGAATTTGAAAGGCGTTTCGCCCCCCTGGTCATGGAAACCGCGCAGACACTCAGCCGCTCGCAACGCCAGTTCGGGGGCAGGGGTCGAGGATAGCTCAGATCTAATCGGCAAGGCTCTCCTGCATGGCGCGCAGGATGATGACGGCGGAGGCTGCGCCGGGGTCGATATGGCCCAGAGAGCGTTCGCCGAGGCGTGCGGCGCGGCCGCGCGCCGCGATCATCGATTTGGTCGATTCAGCGCCCTGTTCGGCGGCTTCGAGAATGCGGCTCCACATTTCCGCGCCGGGGATGCCGCCGGTTTTCGCCTCGGTGGCGGCTTCCATGGCGGGAACCCATGCGTCGAGCATGGTTTTGTCGCCGCGCTGTCCCTTGCCGCGCTCCTGAATGTCGAGCGTGATGGCTTCGACAATCGCGGCCTGTCCCTCGAGGTCGAGGATTTCGCGGCCCTTCAGCGCTTTGGCGGCGTTGCGGAACGCTGTGGCATAAAGCGGGCCGGTGGATGCGCCGACGGCATCGAGGAAAGTCATGCCGGGCGCCTTTGTAATATCATCAAGCGCAGCAGAGATAAGGGCCGGATCGCCATCCTCGAAAGCTGCAATGACATAGGCAGAGATTTCTTCTTCGGTCTCGAGCTGTTCAGATGCATCCCAACATGGGATACGGCTATCTTTGGTGGACGCTGGGCCGCGAAGCCTTTGGCTCCGACGTTGTCCTTTTGCATCCGGTTATGGTGGGCAGGTTATTGCCATAGTGCCGTCAAATCGGCTGGTGGTAGTTCAGATCGGGACCTGGCTCGGAACGCGACGGGCGTGCGGACCAGCCATTTCGTCAAGCTGTTGCAGCAACTCGCCGCCGCTGCGCCGTGACTATCCATGAAGGAGATGAAAAGGGAGAAGGACAGGCTTGGCGCATGGAGCCTTGGTGCTTCCGCCGTTCTGCACATTTGGGCTTACGTCGCTATTGTGCTGCTGCCGGGCGGAGTGGGATTCGAACTGGTCGTATGTCGAAAGGCTAGGCTGCTAACTTAGATATAGCTCGCTCAACTAATCGCAGGAATCGTTGGTTGCGAGCCAGTGCAACGATGTCCTCGGTCAGTTGCTGCTCGTCGTCCCGGCCGCGAGGAATACGCCGCTGCGTGGAGCGATGCTGCCCAAGCACGAGGCATACCCGGCGCTCCGACACACGCTTCGGCAGAACCGAGCGAACATGGTCGATGCAGGCACGGCGACGCGAGGGGCTCAGAAGTTTCCCCGCGCAGCCTCCGTCAGGATCAGCTTGTCCAGCGTCAGATCGGCCACCGCCTTGCGAAGCCGTTCGTTCTCCTTCTGGAGATCCTTCAACTGCCGAAGCTGGTCACGGCTCATGCCGCCATATTGCTTGCGCCACCGGTAGAACGTCAGTTCGGAAACGCCGATCTGGCGAACGGCATCCGCCATCGCCATGCCTTGGCCGCGCAAAACCTCAACCTGCCGAAGCTTCGTGACGATCTCGTCGGGCTTGTGTCGCTTGTTTGCCATTGTGGTCCTCCTTCATGGTCAAAACCATACTTGAAGGTGGACCTGTTCAATGGGGGTGGATCAACATGATCCTTATATTCAAGAAATGATCGTAATGTAATTACATAACGAGTGCACTATTGCTCATTAAATGATTTTCCACCTTCATTTTATTCATCGTGTAACGCAGAAGGAATCTTGGAAACCTGCATGAACACAGACGCTCGTTTAATTTGAAAGGCTGAGATCTCTGCTGCATTATCGATGGCTAATCAGGCATGTGATGCCTGGGAGATGCCGCCAAATAGGGTCGGTAAATCCAGCGGTCGGAAGCCATAATGTTTTAACCAGCGTATATCGGCGTCAAAAAAGGCCCGCAGATCTGGCATGCCATATTTGAGCATGGCGATGCGATCAATTCCCATGCCCCAGGCAAAGCCCTGATACATATCCGGGTCCAGACCGCAGTTTTGCAATACTTTTGGGTGCACCATTCCGCAACCGAGGATTTCCATCCATTTGGTGCCTTGCCCGATGCGCAGTTCTCCATCCTCTGTCGAACACAAGATGTCTGCTTCCATTGACGGCTCCGTAAAAGGGAAAAAGGATGGCCGGAAGCGCATTTTTAGATGCTCGACCTCAAAAAAGGCTTTGAGAAAGTTTTCCAGCACCCATTTCATGTGTCCCATATGGGCACTTTTGTCTATGACAAGGCCCTCAAGCTGATGAAACATTGGCGTATGTGTCTGGTCGCTGTCGTTGCGATAGGTTCGGCCAGGTATGATGACACGGATCGGCGGCTGAACCGCTTCCATCGTTCTGATCTGTACAGGTGACGTATGCGTGCGCAAAACCTTGCGTTGCCCGGTGGCGTTCGCGTTCATGAAAAATGTATCATGCATTTCACGGGCGGGATGGCCTTCGGGGAAATTGAGCGCTGTGAAATTATAGAAATCGGTCTCGATTTCCGGCCCCTCGGCAAGAGAAAACCCCATATCGGCGAATATAGCCGTGATTTCATCAATGACCTGTGACACAGGATGAATTCGACCGCGCGTTTCCGCACCTTGCCGCACCTGCAAACTTACGTCTATTTTCTCTGCAGCTAGTTTGGCTTGTCTGTTTAACCGTTTGAGATAAGACTTGCGTTCGGCCAATGCCGCTTGAACCTGATCCCTGATCTGGTTGATCTCGGCGCCGCGAAGTTTGCGCTCGTGCACGGACAGGGAGCCGAGGCCCTTGAGTTGCGCTGTGATCGCACCCTGCTTCCCAAGTGCTTCAATGCGAATTATCTCAAGTGTCTGTTCATCACCCGCTTCAGAGATTCGGGACAGAAAATCATGAATGTTGTTTTGCATGGACTATCTCATGACCGCATTTTTCGCAGCCTGACTTTGTGGCATCGAGGCGAGTTCGCCCAGCGTTATCGGCTTGACCGGCATACGCAGGCGCAAATGGCCGACCTCAGGCACGGCTACGCCGCGCTGCTCTGCGATAAGTTCGATCACGCTGGATCCGCATTGACGCCCCTGACATGGACCCATGCCGGTTCGAAGATAGGCCTTGAGTTGATTGGGGCCCTGGACATAGAGAGCGCGCACCACATCGCGAATTTGCTGGGCGCGGACCTCTTCGCAACGGCAAATGATTGTCGTGGGATCGCCGGGGCGCAGCATTTCCTGTGCGGGCTTAAACAGCCGGTCGATAAAGCTGCGTCCGCGCGCAAGGCGCCTCAACTGTCTTTCCAGATTGTGACACAAAGCATCGGCTTTTGAGGTGTCGATCCGGCCAAGGGCCTGCGCTGCGGATGTGGCAGCCAGTTTCCCGCGTATGCCAGCACTGGGAGCCCCCGCGATCCCTGCACCGTCACCGGCAATTGCTATGCCGTCAACAGAGGAATTAAGCCGCGTATCAACCACAGGCGACCAGCCATGAATGGATTCATTCCAAACCAGTTCGCAACCCAACGCACTGGCCATATTGATGTTCGGAATGACGCCTTGATGTAGAAGGACCTGATCGCAGTCAATAGTTTCTTCCCGGCTTTTGCTGATAAAGGTGATGGCCTGAACTCGCTCATTGCCCGTGATCTTCAGGTTGGTAACATTACTTCGCACCGGCAAGGAAAACCGGCTTTTTAGAAGAAGCTTGAGGCCATAAAAAGCATAATCCGAAAGTAGGAATTCCGGCAACTTTGGCAGCGCTTCGGTGAAATTACAGCGTGGTGTGGTATCCAGCACGGCAACGATGTTCGCACCGGCCCGCTTGAGTTGATCGGCGAGCAATAGCAATAAAGGTCCGCTGCCGGCAATCACGGTTCGCCCTTGCGGTACGAGAGCGGAGGCTTTAAGCGCGATCTGCGCCGAGCCTGCTGTCATCACACCGGGCAAGGTCCATCCGGGCACGGGAAACGGTCGCTCCAGCGCGCCGGTGGCCAGAATGATCCTTTTGGTCTGAATAAGACGCGCTGTGCCGTTTCGCGACAGCCCGACCTCGAAATGGTTGGGTTCGATCAACGCGCCTTCATCGTCGCGGGCGGGCTCTGCCGACCAGACCGTGGTTTCAGGCGTATAATCGACGGTCGCTCTTTCGAATTCCTCCGCAAGGGCCGATCCTTCCCAGTAAGCTGACCCAAGAATGTCACGCTGCTTTACCGGGCTTGTGGTAATGGCGCGATATATCTGTCCGCCAAGATTGGGATTTTCGTCTGCCACAAGTGTTGTCAGGCCCAATTCGCTCGCCGTGGCGGCTGCCGCAAGCCCGGCCGGTCCCGCTCCGACGATAACGAGGTCGTAAAGCTCTGCAACACCATCAAGATTTTCGATCCGGTTCATGGATGGGTTTTCTCCAATGTGTCGAGCGTGCGGGGGCCGCGCTGTGTTTCAACGACCATGCCCTCGCGTACCTGTGTGAGGCAGGCCTGGCGATTGCCAACGCCGTCAACGACGACCAGACATTCAAAGCAGACCCCCATGAGGCAATAGGGACCGCGATCGCTTCCCGAAATCGGGGTCTTGCGGAACGCACTGACACCGTTGGCCAGAAGAGATGCCGCAAGAGTGTCGCCATTGCGTCCGCGCATCGGACGACCGTCGAAACTAAAGGCGACCGTCGCTTCGCGTGGTTGATTGGTTGCATCACGGGTTGAGTGATCGTTAATGGGCCGGAACATGGAACCTCTTCGGGGTGAATGGAGCCAGGGCTTCAGGCAACCGGGCGGTTTTTGCGAGCGCGGGTCCGAGTGTCATTGCATGGACACCGGCAAGTGTTACGCCTGAGTGACAGCTTGTAACGAAAGCTGGTGCACCATCGTCGGTCTGATCGTAGATCGGAAATCCGTCAGGGCTCATGACGCGCAGCGCCGACCATGTCCGCACCACATTGAGATGCCGCAGCAGCGGAAACATCTGTATTGCCCTGTCCGCCATCACGGACAGAACGCCGGTGCCGGTAATGTTTTCGAAGCCGACATCTTCCTTGCTGTCGCCGATCATGACACCACCTTCGTTCGTCTGGCGGATCGTGACCATTGGATTATCCAGAAAAGGAGCCGTCTTCTCGGTGACGATCAATTGCCCTCGACTGGGCTTTACCGGAGCATCGAGACCGATCATCGGCGCAAGCCGAGCATTACCGAGACCTGCGGCAAGGACCAGCTTTCTTGACTTGAGCTCACCCCATTGCCCTTTTATACGGTAACCTTCTGGTGAGCGTTCGATGGTCTCGACAGGATGAGCAGGACGGTACTCACTGCCCTTTATCGTGAGGTATGTATGTAGAGCGCGCATGAGCAGAAGTGGATTGGCGTGGCCATCAAGCGGACTAAAGACGGCACCTTCAACCTTGTTGCCAATATGTGGCAGCCTTCTCTTCACCTCGTCATGGTCCAGTATCTGATAGGGAAAGTGCATCGTATCGGGCTGGGCATGAAATTGCTGTAGTTTCGTCAGTCGCGCGTCGATCTCTTTTTGGGAAAGACAGAGCGTAAAGCCGCCGGGTTGCCGATGGGCAACATCAATGCCGGTTTCATCGCGCAGAATTGCTGCCAGTTCGTTCCATTCTTTGGCGGAACGCTGTGTCCAGGCCGAATAGGGCGGCAGGGTTAGCCCCTTTGATTGCACCCATACCAAAGCAAAATTGCTGCGGGAGGCACGAAATGCAATGTCCCCTTCATCGAGCAGAATGACGCTTTCGCCGCTTCGTGCGAGGCCGAATGCGATCGAGGCTCCCACGATACCGCCGCCAACGACAATTGTTTCTGCTTCTGTCATTTTATAGTGCGACACGTTGTTTCTTTCAGCTTTGCGACCGGCATCTCTATGGGCTTAAGTGAGAGAATTAGACGTGGTATCTGCGCTCTTCAATGAGCCCCACGCATAGATCAATTACCTGCTGTTATAGGCAGGTTGCGAGCAGCGATTTCTGAACGGCTATGCCTATTTGTAAAAGCGCATAATCGCGTTGATTATGGCCGATGAGCATCATGCCGACGGGTGCGCTATCCGCTGGCTGGATCGGTATTGTCAACGCAGGCAGATCGAGGAAATTCGCCAGATTACAGTTGCGCAGAACAAGGGCGCTCATGGCTTCAAAGGCTTCCGGTGTCTCAACATCGGCAATAAGTGGCGCAACCACGGGGCAGGTCGGCATGACGATGGCATCATATGCCTGTATCTTCGTGCGCACCGCTTCAGTAATGGCCTGCCGTTGTCGCAGCGCGTCAATATAATCGGCGGCGCTGACGGATGCCCCTTTGCGCAGCCGCGCCAGAAAGATCGGATCGATGCGTTCGGGATGGCTTGCGATGAGATTTCGATGCATGGAAAATTGCGGCCTGTTTCGCCTGAATATCTACGAGCCCCTGGCCTTTCCGGCCAGAGAAACTTAACGTGACAACACCCAGTCAGCATCGAGCCGGCTGCGAGCAAGAATATCCGTCTGCTGTATTTCATAGGTTACGACCACTTCTGAATTTGACATACGTTAGCTGCCGACCATGGGAATGGTGCAGACGGACTAAGCGATGAGCACTGAATTTCCCGGCGCTGCGTCCCCTGAGTGAAGAACCTTTGCGTAAACTCCAAGGCATGGAAATGCCCCGACATCTGGTATGTCCACGCGGTTCTGCGCATGGATTGCTCGTAATACATCTGGTTTCGGCTCAAGCCCGAGGCCGTGAGCCAAAGTCGGCACGGCACATCTAGGCGTAGGCACCATGATTTCCAGCACTGCGCTGCCGATCTGCAATTTCTGGCCTGACCAACTGTTTTCGATGAAGGGAGTGGTGTCGGAACTATCGATCACGATGTTGGGCCGATATCTTTCCGCCTCCAGCCCATCGAGGTTTGCCTTGCGCGAAATTTCTTCCAAGGAAGCGACAGTGACGAGATGCACGGGCGCAAAGTCGTAAAAACCTCCTTCCGGGGCGGCTGCACCAATTTCTCCCACATCCAAGGCAACATCGGCATCAAGGCCGTGAGCCAGCACTTCTTCCGGTCGTGAGCGTTCAAACTGCATTCCGGGCCGGCGCTCGGATACCAGCGAGACGTGGCGTCCAAGGAGGTTGGACAGAGCTGGATCGATATTTGCCGAGTTCGAATGAATGGTGTGGCCATTGGGCAGAGAGATTGCCAAAGTGCCAGTGTCTTCCAAAAGCTGAGCCGTGAGCGATAGAAGGGACCGCCAGAGCATTGGCCTTTTCGCACTGGCGATTTTCCTGCTTTCTCTGTCCATTACGGCAAATGCCCGGTCGCCATGGACACCTGTCTTTGTCAGCACCGCGTGCTGAAGCTCTTCACCAAGGGCTGATTTCAACGGATATCGACGAAGGCGTCGTATTTTTCCGATTCTCTCCATTTCTCCGGCTACTCCCTGAGATTCTTTGCCACCAGCATGACTTATGAGCGCTTTGGTCCCTATTCCACCGTCCACGCTTCTTTGCCAGATGGTGGTTCGAAGCCCCGGATGTAGCGCCGCAAACGCTCCTCTGTAATTGGAAAGGCCGCGTTAGCATCTTGGCGGGAGGCCCTCGCGATCAACCGCTCGCGCAAGACCTTCTCTGGAGCGTTCATATACACGAGTTGGCAGTGATGATCGTTGCGCTGCACAAGCTCACGGTAGTCGGCCCGTGCTTTGGCGTTCCAGAAGCTAAAGTCGATTACCGCCTTGGTTCCGTGCCGCAGCATTTTGACAAGCTGCCGACGCAGGCTCTTCTGAGCCTGCATGAGCGTGCGCGCGCACTTAAGCGCCTCGTGATGGTCCATCAGCTTGTCTTCTCCGATATTCATCAAAATAGCCGTTGGAAATGTCAAATGACACGAATTTTGGCCTTTTTGGCCACTATGTTGCCTTTGGGTCAGGATTGCTGACCGTTCCAAACGATCCTCTGGTCAAGCCGCTACTATTCAATGGAGGATGGCAGTGCTGCAACTCGCCTGAAATCCACTCTGCGACTTCCACGCCCCCGCACGTCAAACAACGTGACAGCTCCTTGACAGTTTATCGACTGACAATGACACCAGGTCTGGAAGCAAGTCTTCTACCCGCGGTGCTTAAGGGAATCGATAATAGACCCAAACCGCATAGGCGATAATTTCATGCGCAAAGCGAAAGCCTTTCAGACAGGGCATAGGGTATGGAATGATCACCTCAAAGTGATAAATCAATGCCCATCAGACAACTTGGCAATACTGTAAACTTCGCGCCGATATTCAAAATGCCCCAACGCGAGGTTATCGTGTCGGGGCTACTCGATACATCTTCGTGTGCCGTTTATGGCAAGAAGCTAAAAGGAGATAATCGTTAAGAGAAATTACAGCGGAACCCGCTTGTTTCCAGTGGTTCTCCGAGCTTCACCTGCCTCAGGGACAGGTTTTATTCAATCATGGCTTTGTTCGTATCGACTTTTTCAAAGTGATTTTCCGATAAACGCGCTGAAGGTCGTCGCCCTCTCAGTATTTCGATTCGAATAATCGAAATCGAGGGTGCCGGAAATCCAATAACCCTTATCCGCCAGGCCTGAATAGGTAAAAGTCGGTCCTACCCTCCCGCGTTCCGACCTAGCATAATCAGAGTCGGTCAGATTGTAGATGTCATATTGGTGATGGACGCCAACGGCCAGCGTATCCGTCAGCTGATATCCAAACGCGATATCCGCCAGATTGAGCGAAAGGCCTGCCTGCATACGCTTCCGGCCTCCCGTTTCCAGGTCGGTATAATTTTTGTCGCGGAAGAGGTAGTTAATATTCGCGGGCGATATGCTTAGTTGCCATTTGTCATAACCAAAGAAGTTATTGACGCTCGCGCTGATGGAATACTGGTTCGCGCCAGCACCGTACCCGCTGGATTTATCCGATCCGTTAGGAAAGTTCATGAATATCGTAGGGCTGATCCACCAGGCTCGATAACCCTCTGTGTTTGGTTTGGCTTTTGTGGCTGCGACCTGATAGTAATATTCGAATCCTAGTTGAGGAGATGTAACACCCCACCGTGAGTCATCACCCTCAAAATCGCTTTTTTGGTAACCACCATTAAAACCTAGCCAGAGTTCAACCTGATCCTGCTTTGTGCCGGTCAGTCCAGTTTCGCTGAACCAGGCCAGCTGGAAAAAATTTGCTGCCGTTTGGCTGTTATTTTCCTTCGTATAGTAAGGCCACAGTTGAAGCGCCCAACCCGGTGTCCCGGGTTGGGCGTTTCCCAAGAAATTTCCTGCGTACGCACCATTTGGAACGAATGAAAGAGCGATCGTTGACATTAGTGAGCCAGCGATGCTCATTTTACGAAAAAGTAGCATGGTATTCCCCTTCTTATTGGCATACTTGCGTGGACATGGTATTTTTACATTTCGGAGATCAATTTGTGACGTCTATTACGATTTTCCCATGTGAACTCCTGGTGGATTTCATATATTTCCAAGCTTCTATGTATCCATTCATAGGAAATAAGCGGTCTATATTCGGACTAATATTTTTTAAAGTGAGATTTTTATTTACATAATCCACGCCTCTCTGTCTCATTTCTTGATGTTCAACGTAGTTGAATACTGAGTACGGCTGGAACGTCACGTTCTTTTGAAACATGTCTCGCAAAGGAAGTTCGGGCGGCTTTGTGTCCAGAGTGCCGTAAAAATAGACATGCGCATCTCGCGCAAAGGCAGGACTGTATTTGGAGATCAGTCCCTCTCCGATTGGATCAAAGGCGACATCAATTCCCTTACCGCCGGTCACCGCCAGAAGTTGTTCGGCAATTGAAGTCCCGTCGCTATCGGTCACGATGACATGAGAAGCGCCTCTTTCCTTCAGATAGGGAACGTTGGAGGGAAACCGTGTCGTGCCGATTATGGTTGCGCCGAGCATGCGGCCTATTTCAAGTGCTGCTGATCCGGCTGTCGACGTTGCAGCGGTAGCGAGAACGAAACTATCCGGCCCAACCTTCGAGACTTCAGCGAGGGGATAATAGGCAGTCAGGTACTGCATCCATATGGATGCGCTTTCTGGGGCCGACAGTCCGGGAGGCGCCGGTGTTATATACCGTGCATCGACGATGAGTGTCTCTGTGCTGGCCCCACGATTGTAATAGAAATAGGGCAAAGTACAGTAGCGGCTTCCGATGGTTATTCCCTCAACCCCATCGCCGACGGCCTCAACAATGCCGGCCGCCTCAATTCCGACACAAGCTGGAAAATGGTGGAAGCTGAATGAATAATTGTCCACCATCAGATCCATATCACCCCAATTGAGAGCAAATGCCTCAATTCGAAGCCGAACTTCTCCGGGACCTGGTTGCTCAATAGGAACCTTGACTAGTCTCAGTCCCTGATAACCGTCATAACCATTGATGACCCATGCTCTTGCTGTGGCGCCCATATCAGCCCCTCGCCATATGCACGTCGCGCGGAAGCGCGGAGAGGATTTCCGGTCCGTATTCGCGCAGGATCACAATATCCTCTAGGCGGATGCCGAAGCGGCCGGGCAGATAGATGCCAGGTTCGATGGAGAAGACCATCCCTTCCTCCAGCACCGTTTCGGAGGTTGCAGTGATATAGGGCGGCTCGTGACCATCGATGCCGATGCCGTGGCCGGTACGGTGCACGAAATATTCGCCATAGCCCGCATCGGCGATGACGTTGCGAGCCGCTGCATCCACCTCGCGCGCCATGACGCCCGGACGAGCTACCTTCAGCGCCGCCTGCACGGCCTTCTCGACGATGGTGTGGATCTCCCCATAACCTTCGGGCGGCATGCCGACGACGGCCATGCGGGTGATGTCAGAAGGGAATCCCTGCTTGCGTCCGCCAATGTCGATCACCACCGCGTCCCCTTCCTGGATAACGCGATCGCTAGCCGAATGGTGCGGGAACGCGCCGTTGCCTCCCGCGCCCACAATCCAGAAGCGCGGCTCGGCACCTTCCGACGAAAAATGTGCGCGGATTTCCGCGGCAAGTTCATTCTCGGTCATGCCCGGCCTGATTGCGGTGAATGCCGCTTCCATGGCGCGATCGGCGATGCTGGCATTCATCTTGAGTTTTGCGTATTCATTGCTGTCTTTGCGCATGCGGAGACCGCCGAGCGTTGCGGGCGTAAAATTGCGACACGTATCTGCAGGCAAAGCATCGAGGAGCAGTAGCGCGAAGTCAGCGCGCATCGTTTCATCAAGCGTGACGAGGCCGGGTGCTTCCGCCCCGATGGCCGATAATGCTGCTCGCAAGGCGACGTCGGGGCCTTCATCATCAGCCCAGGTGTAGAACTTGATATTCGTGAATTCCCGGCTGCCCTCCGCATTCAGCGCTGGCATCAGGAAAGCCTCCTTTTCCGGGCCAATGAGCAGCAGGCAGGGGCGCTCGTCGGGATGCGGGTGGAAGCCCAGCACCCAGTCCATGTGAGAACCGGGTGCGACGGCGACGAGGCCCGTACCTGCTTCGGCCATGCGCTGTCGCAGGGCTAGAAGTCGGGAGGCGATCTGTTTTTGCATGGTCTTGTCCTCGTTCACGTAGCTGGAATGATGATGCGGCTGCCGAAGATCGGCTCGTCGTCCGGAAAGGCTTTGAACGCGGCAAGTTCGGCTTCAGACGGCGATTCACACGAGCCTTTCCGGCTTGGCACCCAGCCGCACTGGCGCTTAAGGATCGCTGCATATTCCGCCCGCTTCAAAGCGGCGATGGACGGATCGATGACCGGCACGCCGAGCTCTTTCTCGATTTCCTTGTAGAAGCCGACCTCCATGGTGCAGCCGAGAATGAGCGCTTCCGCGCCACCTTCCTCCACCGCCTTGCGACCGGCGGCCAGCAGCCGTCGGTTGGTTTCCGCATGATCCTTCTGGAAATCATCGACACCGAGGTCGACATCATAGAAGCCCGCGAGACGTTCCGCGTGGCCATACCCGTGCACGGTGGACTGCATCTGGTGCACCCATTTGCGCCGGCCGACAATGATGCCGAAGCGGTTGGCAAGGCTTGCGGCGATCTCACAGGAGGCAATGCAGGGAGCAGTGACGACCATTTGGTCCGAAATCTCAAGAGCATCGTGTAACGCTGTGTCGTAGAAGCAGCCAATGGCCAGCGCATCGAAACCTTCCCGTGCTGCGGTGCGCACCGCCCGCATGATGCCGCGTGTCACCAATGCCTCATAGGTGCGGAATTCGATATGGGAGAAGCCATAGCTAGCCTTCGGCAAGGCAGCCACGTGGACTTCCGTACCAGGCAGTTTGTGGTCCCGCGCCATGTCGGCAAAGATGGCATCTACTGCATCGTTCGCAGCAAAGGGATTGAGATACATGATCTTGAACGGTTCAGGACTCATATTGCTATTCTCCTTAGTAGTGTCGTTGCGATCCCCGACGAAATTGTCGGAGATCAGACCGATCTGTCACTCTCGACTCATAGCTTTCCCGTTCGCGTACAGCCCTGAATTGGCTGATACGCGTCAGAACAAGACCTTGACCGGGAGCGGCTATCCTATCCTGTTTGTCGTCTTCACTCAGGAAGCAGGAATGATGATGCGACTGCCAAAGACGGGTTCGTTGTCAGGGAACGCTTTGAAGGCAGAAAGTTCGGCTTCGGAAGGTGCTTCGCAGGAGCCTTTCCGGCTAGGTACCCAGCCGCACTGGCGCTTGAGAATCGCAGCATATTCCGCTCGCTTCAAAGCGGCGATGGATGGATCAATGACCGGCACGCCAAGTTCCTTCTCAATCTCCTTGTAGAAACCGATTTCCATCGTGCAGCCGAGGATGAGTGCTTCCGCGCCGCCTTCCTCAACCGCCTTGCGACCGGCGGCTAGCAAACGGCGGTTGGTTTCCACATGATCTTTCTGAAAATCATCTACCCCGAGGCCGACATCGTAGAAACCGGCAAGACGTTCCGCATGGCCATAGCCGTGGACGGTCGACTGCATCTGATGTACCCATTTCCGTCGACCGACGATGATCCCGAAGAGGTTGGCAAGGCTGGCGGCGATTTCGCAAGAAGCGATGCAGGGCGCGGTTATGATCATCGAGCCGGAAATCTCGCGCGCATCATGTAAAGCGGTGTCGTAAAAGCAGCCGATCGCCAGTGCATCGAAACCTTCGCGCGCTGCGGTGCGCACCGCACGCATGATGCCGCGTGTCACCAACGCTTCATAGGTGCGAAATTCGATATGGGAGAAGCTGTAGCCGACCTTCGGCAACGCAGCCACGTGTACCTCTGTGCCCGGCAGTTTGTGGTCCCGCGCCATGTCTGCAAAGATCGCATCAACTGCGTCGTTTGCGCCGACGGGGTTAAGATACATAATCTTGAGCGGCTCAGTGCTCATTTTGTTATCCTCCTCTACAGTTTCATGATGATCCCCGTCGATACCGTCGGAGATCAGTTCGATGACTCACACGTTCGATCCATAGATCGCGCGCGCACGTTCCGCCGTTACGTACTCGTTGCGGATGTCTTCGAGCACGAGGGCTGGATCACGTTCTTTCGGATTTCCGAACCCTCCGCCAGCACCCGTGATCACGCGGATCACGTCGTCCTTGTCGACCCTGATGCCGGAGGCGAAGGCGTAGCGCTCCGATTCCCCATTCTTTCGCAGGACGAGCGCATAGTTGGCCGAGCCCTCGTTGCCGCCGTCGAGCGACCAGGGCAGGATGCGCGAGCGGGTGTAGCCGAGCGTCAGGAAGGAATCGTCGCGGCGGATGCGGTAGTCGAGCCGGATGCCGTGGCCGCCCCGCCACTTACCTTCGCCGCCCGGATCGGTGTTGAGCTCCATGCGGTCGACGAAGAGGCCGTTGCGGGCCTCGGAGATCTCGGCCGGGCAATTGTAGGTCTCGCCGTGCACGCCGGAGAAGATCGCCGAATTGCCGTCGCGGCCGTTCGCGGCGCCCCAGCCGCCGATCTGCGGCTCGATGATCGTATATTGCCGTCCGGTATCGGGATGGATGCCGCCGATGAAGGTGCCGGCGATGGAGGAGAAATGCCCGGCGGGCAACTTTTCCGGCATGTGCGGGGCAAGGCAGCGCCAGACGAGGTCGTAGCCGCGGATGCCGATCTCGTAGTAGAAGCCCACCGCCGCCGGCTCCCTGGCATGGAAGCACGAGCCCTCGCGCGTCAGCACCTTGAGCGGGCGGAAGGAGCCTTCGTTGGCCGGCGAGGCCGGGTCGGTCAGCGCCTTGAAGATGACCTGCATGCTGACGAGCGTGTCGTCGTAGCCGGCGTTCGACGGGCCGCTGTCCTGGTCCGGGTTGTCTCTGAGGTCGATGACGAATTCCGTGTCGGAGATCGTCACCTTGACGTTGAACAGGCGCCCGTCGTCCTGTTCCTCGGTCAGCTCGAAGGTGCCGTGCGGGAGCTTCGCCAGCTCGGCGAGCGCGATCTTCTCGCCATGGTCCATGAAGCCCGCCATGGCCGCCTCGAAGGTGGCGACGGAGTATTTTTCCGCAAGCTCGGCAAGGCGTTTCGCCCCGATGCGGACGGAGGCGATTGCGGCCCAGAGGTCGCCTTCGAGGAAGTCCGGCATGCGCGAATTGACGGTGATGATGTCGAAGATGCCGGGAATGGCCTTGCCCTTCGAGATCATCTTGATGGCGGGAAGGCGCAGGCCTTCCTGGAAGATCTCCGTCGCGTCGGCGGAGAGCGAACCCGGCGACTTGCCGCCGACGTCGGAATTGTGGGCGATGTTGGCCGTCCAGGCGATCAGCCGGTCGCCGGAAAAGACCGGCATGCAGACGACGAGGTCGTTGAGATGCGTCACGCCGCCGTAATAGGGGTCGTTGGTGATGAAGACGTCGCCGGGCTGGATGTCGCCGGGCTTCGAGAATTTCTTCAGGAGCACCTTCACCGACTTGTCGAGCACGCCGATGAAGCCGGGAATGCCCGCGCCGGAGGAGGCAAGGCGCCCCTCAGCATCGGTGATGCCCGTGCCCATGTCGAGCACTTCGTAGATGATGGAGCTCATCGCCGTCTTGCGCATGGCCGCGAACATCTCGTCGGCGGTCGCCTGCAGCGAGTTCTGGATGATTTCCAGCGTGATCGGATCGTGGGAAGCTGTCGTCATGTCCCGCACTCCTCAGGCTTTCAGGTGGATGTGGATATTGCCGAAACCGTCGATCTCGACGCGGTTGCCGGGGTGGACGACGATCGTCGTGCCCGGATCCTCGACGATCGCCGGGCCGGTGAAGGCCATGCCGGGCTCCAGCTTCTCGCCGTCGTAGATTGCGGCCGGATGCACGCCTTCCAGCGCATAGTCGACCTTGCGCTCGCCCTTCCGCGCGGCGGAGGCGGGCGTCGCGGAAAGCGGCCTTTCCTGCATCTTCAGCTTGCCGACCTCGGCCGAGGCGACGAGGTGGATGCCGACCAGCTCGACGGGGGCGTCGAGGCGGTAGGTGTATTCCCGCTCGTAGGTCTCGTGGAAGGCGGCCTCGATGGCGGCGAGGCTCTCGTCGGTGATCGCGCCTTCGACGAGGACTTCGGTCGTGTGCTCCTGGTTCTGGTAGCGGAACTTGCCGTAACGCAGGAACCGGACCTTGTCCTTCCCGACGCCTTCCTCGGCGAATTGCCGGTGGGCCAGCGCTTCTGTCTCGGCAAAGAGGCCTTCGATGGCTTCGGCCGCGCCGGGCTTGAGGTCCGCGAGCTTCGTGACGAAGTAGTCGCGGCGCAGGTCCGACATCATCATGCCCCAGGCGGAGAACACCGAGGCGCCGGCCGGGATGACGACCTTCTTCACGCCGAGTTCCGTGCCGAGCGCCACCGCATGCATCGCCCCGCCGCCGCCGAAGGCGACCAGCGTGAAGTCGCGCGGATCGAAGCCGCGGTTGAGCGAGACGAGCTTCAGCGCGTTGACCATGTTGTTGTTGGCGATCCGCACGATGCCGCGCGCCACGTCGTCGGCCGAGACGCCGAGCCTTCCGCCGAGTTCCGACAGCGCCTTTTCGGCCGCTGTCATATCCGCGACGACGGAGCCGCCGCAGAAATAGTCGCGGTTGATGCGGCCGAGCCAGAGGTTGGCGTCGGTGGTGGTGGCATTGGTGCCGCCGCGGCCGTAGGCGGCCGGGCCGGGCATGGCGCCGGCCGACTTCGGGCCGACATGCAGCTTGCCGAAGTCGTCGACCCAGGCGATGGAGCCGCCGCCATTGCCGATCTCGACGAGATCGACCACCGGCACCATGATCGGGTAGCCGGCCGACGTGCGGTCGCGCTCGATCCAGTAGTCCGTCATGATGCGGACCTGGCCGTTCTCGATCAGCGAGCATTTCGCCGTGGTGCCGCCGATATCGAGGGCCAGCACGTTCGGCTCGCCGATCAGCTTGCCGAGCTCGGCCGCGCCCCAGAAGCCGGAGGCGGGGCCGGATTCGACCATGGTGATCGGGATCTTCCTGACCGATTCCAGCGAATCCACGCCGCAGTTCGACTGCATGACGAAGAGATTGCCGGTAAAGCCCTTGCCCGCGAGGCCGTCCTTGAGGCGGGTGAGATAGCGCTCGGCGGTCGGCTGCACATAGGCGGACATGACGGTCGTGTTGGTGCGTTCGTATTCGCGCCATTCGCGGGTGATCTGGTGCGAGGCGACGGTGGCGATCTGCGGCCACAGGCGCCCGATCTCGGCGATCGTCGCCTGCTCGTGGCTCGGGTTGGCGTAGGAATGCAGGAAGCAGACGGCGATGGCCTCGACGCCGTCGGCGCGGAAGTCGTCGAGGATCGCCGGCAGGCCCGAGAGATCGAGCGGCGTCATCTCCGTGCCGTGATAGTCGAAGCGGCCCGGAAGCTCGCGGCGCAGGTACCGCGGAACGAAGGGCTCCGGCTTCTCATAGTGCAGGTTGAAGAAGTCCGGCCGGTTGCCGCGGGCGATCTCCAGCGAATCGCGGAAACCTTCCGTGGTGATGAGGCCGACCTTGACGCCCTTCCTCTCGGTCAGCGCGTTGATGACGACGGTGGTGCCGTGGGCGAGGAAATCGACGGTCTTCGGATCGATGCCGCCCTTGTCGAGCACGTTCAGCACGCCCTCTTCGAAATTCGGCGGCGTGGTGTCGGACTTAGCCGTCGTGATGCGGAACTGGCCTGTCGCGTGGTCAGTCTCGAAGCAGACGAGATCGGTGAATGTTCCGCCGACATCGGTCGCGACCCGAATGGTCTTCTGGCTCATTGGTTTTTCTCCCTCTTCTGCCGGTCGTGCAGAAGCATGCAAACGGCGCCGGGCAGTTTCAGCGCGTCGGCGGCTCGGATGCGGTCCTCGGTGTAGTAGTCACGATCATGGAGGCAGTTCAGCGTACCAACGACTTCACCGTCGATGATGACTGGTACGTTGATGACTGACTCGCAGCCCAGTGAAAGGATCAACTCGTGGTCGTCAAAAACTTTGGCGATGTCTTCGATCGTGTTGGCGACAAAGGTGTCTTTGCGGTTCAGCGTGATTTCCGACCATTCGGTTTCGTTATAGGGTTTGGTCCCGGAAACCGGGTAGACGTCGGGCATGCTTGAATAGATGCGTTCCGCCTGCTTGTCGGACGTATCGGATGTCATGATGGTGAAAAGCTTGGCGCCAACAATGCCTTTCACCAGTTGCTCAAGTGCGGCGTAGGCCTTCTCCGGCTGGCTGCCAGCGTCGGCAACAGCGTGTACGAAGGCGGTGAAGTCAGGTATTTCCATTCTGCAGTTGCTCCATGATGTGATCCCGAAGCGCTGCTTCCTCAGAGCTGACGACGGGAACGGCGCCGATTAGTCGGCGCGTGTAGGGATTTACGGGGCGGGTGAAAATGACGTCGGTCGTGGCAAATTCAACGAGCCGGCCTTTCTCGAAGACGGCGACGCGGTCTGCGATGTTACGAACGACGGAGAGATCGTGGGTGATAAAGACGTAGGTTAACCCGCGGCTTTCCTTGAGTGCCTTCAGAAGTTTGAGCACGCGCGCCTGCACCAGAACGTCGAGTGCGGAGGTTGGCTCGTCGAGCACGATGAGCTCCGATTGGCAAGCAAGGGCGCGGGCTATAGCAACGCGTTGGCGCTGACCGCCGGAAAGGGCCGACGGGGCACGGTTGCGAAGCTCTGCCGGCAATCCGACTTCCTCCAGCAGTTCGCCAGTGCGCTTGGCGCGGCCCGCCTTAGCGCCGATATTATGGACATCAAGCGCGAGGCGCAGCGATGCCCCGATTGAACGACGCGGATTGAGCGAGGAGAGCGGATTCTGTTGCACGAGCTGGATAGCCCGGCGATGTTCCTGCGTACGTCTTGCCGGCAGCGCCTCACCCTTGAAGGTGAGGTTGCCAGTGGTCGCGGCGTAGATGCCGAGGATAATGTTGGCGATGGTTGATTTGCCCGAGCCGGATTCCCCGACCACGGCTAGGCATTCGCCCTTTGTGACACTGAAAGAGACGCTATCGAGTGCTTTGACCGTGCCTCCATTGACCTCGAAATTCTTGGAGACGTCGGAAACGGAAAGAATCGTGCTCATTTGAGGAGTTCCTTTTCGCTGAAGCCTTCATGAGCAACTAGTGGGGCGAGGAATTGCGCAGGATCGTCGTCGAGGTCTGGAATGCCGCCGCCGGTGATGCGCGGCACGGCCGAGAGGAGCGCACGCGTATAGGGGTGGCGGGGATCCTCGAAGAGCGCGGCGGTCGGGCCCTGCTCGACAATGTTGCCCTTGTAGATGACATAGACCCGGTCGGCGAATTCGCGCACCACGCCGAGATTGTGCGAGATGAAGAGCACGGAGGTGTGGTGTTTCTCGACAAGCTGGGACATCAGCTTGAGCGTCTGCGCCTGCACGGTCACGTCGAGCGCCGTGCCAGGTTCGTCAGCCAGCAGCAACGCCGGATTGTTGGCGAGCGCCATGGCAATCATGACACGTTGGTTCATGCCACCGGAAAGCTGGAAGGCATAGGATTCGAGCACACGCTCCGGGTCATGGATCGCAACGTCTGCAAGTGCTGCAAGGGCCTTGCGGCGAGCCGTCTCGTAATTGATGTTAGGTTCTGTGCGTTGCAGGACTTCCCGAAACAGCGTGGATATCTTGTAGACCGGATTCAGCGACGAGGTCGGGTCCTGAAAAATCATCGACATGGCGGTACCGCGCAGCGCATGGCGCGAAGCGGATTTTAGCGTTTCGAGGTCAATGCCTTCGAATTCAACCGTGCCGGAGATGTGAGCTGTGCGCAGGTGCTGGAGCATGCCCAGCACAATGCGCGCTGTCACAGATTTGCCGGAACCGGACTCGCCGACAAGGGCGACACGCTCACCTCTGCGGATATGCAGAGAGATGCCGTGCAGCACGTCGATCATCCCGGACCACGTCTTGAAGCCGAGCCGGAGGTTATCGATCTTGAGTGTAGGGGCCGTCATTGATCCACTCCCAGGAATTCACGCAACGCGTCGCCGATCAGGTTGAATCCGAAGACGGCGATCAGGATGGCAAGGCCAGGGAACACGGTGAGCCACCAGCTGTCTGGAAGGTACTTCGCACCTTCTGCAACCATGGAGCCGAGGTCGGGTGTCGGCGGCTGAACGCCAAGACCGAGAAAAGACAGCGAGGAGGCAATGAGAATGACGAAACCGAAGTCGAGCGTCATCTTGGTGATGACTGAGGGAACGCAGTTCGGCAATATCTCGCGGAACATGATATGCCGTTTCGAGGCGCCGATCACCTCCGCCGCCAGCACATAGCCCTCTTCTTTCTCAGAACGGGCGATATTGTAGACAAGGCGGGTGTACCAGGGCCACCACATCACGGTCACCGCGATCATACCATTGGTAAGGGTTGGCTCGAGGAGGCCCATGATCGACATGGCGAGCACCAGTGGCGGTATTGACAGGAAGACGTCCGTAAGCCGCATCAGCAAATATTCAGTCCAGCCGCCAAGATAGCCAGCAGCAAGACCGATGGCGACGCCGACCGGAACGGCGATGATGAGCACGACAATGCCGAGGATCAGCGAGATCCGGTAGGCATAGACGACGCGGGTGAAGAGGTCGCGGCCAACGAGATCTGTGCCGAATATATTCGGCCAGTGTGGAGGTTGGTTGAAGTTGGCGAAGTCCACCACAGCGCCGACATGTTCAGGGAAGGGCGTGATGAAATCGGCGAAAATCGCCGAGAACACTACGATTCCGACGAGCACGAGCCCGATCAGCGACAGAGGATTGGCGGCGAGGATGACGAGGGTCTTCTTCATGACGCTCTCTGCGAAAGGCGGATGCGTGGATTTACGATAGAAACCAGCAAGTCCACGACGATGTTGACGATGAGGAACATGGCCGAGATGACCAGAACGGTTCCCACGATGGCGTTAAGGTCCTTACGCAGGATCACGGCCACGCCGTAGCGCGACAGGCCGGGCCAGGCATACACGGCTTCAACAAGGAAGGCGCTGCCCAGCATGGCGGCAAAATCGAGACCAATAATGGTAAGAGAAGGGATCAGAGATGGTCGGAAGGCATAGCGTCGAGCGATGCGCTTTTCCGGGAAGCCATATGCCTCTGCCATCTCGATGTAAGGCCGTTCGTAAGTCTCGACCATGTTCGATCGCACGAGGCGGGCGGCCTGTCCGATACCGGAAAGGGCCAGAGCGAAGGCAGGGAGGACCAGGTGCCAGACGGCATCTGCAAACGCTTCGAGATTGCCGGCAAGCAGCGTATCGATCAGCATGAAGCCGGTTACGTTCTGCACAGCGATACTGTCTGAGAGCCGACCCGCAATCGGAAAAAGCCTTATGAAGTAGGAGAAGACGAGCATCAGCACGACTGCCCAGACGAAGGCGGGCGCGGAGACACCAAGCATAGTCACCAGCCGGATAGCGTGATCTATCCATTTTCCGCGGTAATGGGCTGACAAAACTCCGAGTGGAAGGCCGATGCCGATCATCATCAAACCTGCGACCATGACCAGCTCCAGCGTTGCCGGTAGAAACTGGGCGATGTCGGCCGTAACAGGGCGATTTGTGTACAGCGAGATGCCAAGATTGCCGTGCATAAGATCGGCAAGAAAATAGCCGTACTGGACGAAGAAGGAAGCATCGAGATGCAATTTATCCCGCAGGGCGGCAATTGCTTCGGGCGTCGCGTTTGGTCCGAGCGCGATGCGCGCCGGGTCGCCGGGAATTACCCGAGCGATAGCAAATATCAGCACTGATACCCCTATGAGAACAAGCAAAGAGGTACCTAGCCGCTTCGCTAGGAGGCGGATGAACGGTGACATAATCAAATTCCGGTTGAAAGGCGGGGCCGCTAATGAACGACCCGGGTTTCGTCGGTAACTACTGCTTCATTTCCATCAGGCGGAAACTCATGCCGAACCCGGCTAGCGCGAAGGCCTTGGACGGATCAGTCAGCGCCGGAACCAAGACTTTGTCAGAAGCGGCGAAGACTGAAATTTGATCCTGAGCGAAAATCGAGGGGGCGATTGCGAGCAGCCGCCTATTGAGATCTTCATAGATCTTGGCACGCGCTGCTTCATCAAGTGTTGTACGAGCCTTCTCCAGCAGAGCGTCGACTTGTTCATCTTTCAGATGTTCTGGCGACATCCAGGTACCCGCAGCGCTCGAATGATACATGTTAGATAGGAGAGTATCCGGATCACCCGTCATCGTGTTCACGAAGACCTGCGAGACAACGGGTGTACGTTCGGCCTTTGATACCTGATCGGAGAATAGAGCCCAAGGCACCTTGCTGACTTTCGCCTTTATGCCAATCTGCGAGAGATTGGCCTGCAGAAGGAGTGCGAACCGCTCCTCTATTGGAACCTCACCCGTCCAGGATATATCGATATTCATATCCTCTGGCTTATATTTGCACGCGCTGAGATATTCTTTCGCCTTGGTGAGGTCCTGCTTGAGGGGTTGTTCATTGGGAAGAGCTCCCAACATGCCGACCGGGAGTGGTCCGGTAGCAGGACTGCCCAGGGAAACATTGTCTGTGATGGCCACCATCTTAACGCCCGTACCATAATCAAAGGCGTAGCTGACTGAGAGGCGGCAGTTAACGTCGTCGAAAGGAGGCTTCGTCGTATTCAGCTTGATATAAAACCCGGACGTTCCCCTTTCTGTGAGCAATTGGGCTCCATCGGCAGCGAGCGACTTGAGTACTTCCGGAGGCAGCCATTGCGAGGAGATTTCGTGCTCGCCCTGCGCAATCAACGTGCGCACAGTGGCTGCTTCCAGGCCATAGCGCAGACGCACCTTATCTGGCGCTGTAGCGGGCACTCCGAGAAAATAAGCCGGGTTCTTGGCCATTACCGTCTCTTCTTGCGGATTGTGCGAAATGACGGTGTAAGCACCACTGCCAGCAGCATGGTTCGAAAGAAATGCCTGGCCCCAGTCCTTCATAGGACCATTGCCATCCCCCAGATTGGCCATTACGAGTTTCTTGTCGACAATAGGCAGACGCGTGAGTGCCGAAATGAAAGGGGCATAGATTTCTTTCAAGGTGAAACGGACAGTTGAAGCATCTATCGCCTCTGCCTTTTCCACTTTGTCGAAGAGGTATGACAGCCCTTGGCCAAGGGCGCGCATGCGATCAAGCGAAAAGACGACATCATCTGCGGTAAGCGGATTTCCGCTCTGAAATTTTACATCGTCGCGCAATCTGAACGTAAAGACCTTGCCGTCAGTGCTTTCCCATGATTCAGCAATAAACGGCTCATAGCCAGGCTTTCCCTGTTTGGGAACTACCAGTGCATCATAGATGTTGAACATCAGAATGGAGTCGGCGTAATCTGACGCTTTGGCGGGATCGAGTTCGCCAACGGGCGACTCATCAAGCCTGAGTACGGTGTCTGCGGTCGCTTGATTCTGGATAGATGTAGTGGCCAAAAATGCGGCCAATAACAGTTTGATGCCAGATCTCATTTTAGTTCCCCTATTTGTTGTTATTTTGGTGCACCACGTCGGTTGACAGCTCTTGTTACAGCAAGGACATTTTCCGAACCGGTCCCCTGATTTTCGTCACCGAACACGTCCATTGTGCATGTGTGAAAAACGATCGTCGTGTCGCCTGTATGATTCCAGGTAACGTGTGTCTGGGAGGACGGGAAATGTGCGGTATCGCCCTCGTTCAGGATCGTAATTTCGCCTTCCAGCTCAAGCGTCAACGAACCGCGAACGATGTAATAGATCTCTTCCCCCTCATGAGATGTCGGTTCACTTCGAAAGCCCGGAGGTTCGTGGATCAATGTCGAGCGCAGAATATTGCCGGGAAAGGCCGCCGATAACCTCTCGTAAGTAACATCTTTTCCCGTCAATGAGCCGAGGCCATAAAGCGGTCTATTATCTCGACGTGTAATTGGCCCCTGAGGCTGAGACTTCTGGAAAAAGGTTCCCACATCGACGTCAAGCACCCGGCAAACGGCAACCAGTGAAACGAGGGAAGGCACGGCAATGCCGCGCTCGATTTGAGATATGAATCCTACTGACAGTTCTGCTTGATCTGCAACTTCCTGAAGCGTCAGCTTCAACGCCTTTCGGCGGCTACGCAAACGCTTTCCTAGCGGCTGCTGATCAGCCTCGATAATTTTGGCGAGATCGCTCATTGTCCCTCTTTTTTAGTATTTATTCAAAATACAACCCACTCAGCGAGTCATGTCAACATTTTTTTAGTATGACTTCAATTTTAATATAGAGGTCGGCCGCCTTGGAGCTACTCAAATGGCACTGCATATTCGCAATCCGGAGGCCGATAGGCTCGCGCGCGAGCTTGCGCGCATTGACCGCACAAGCATCACCGATGCTGTAATCGTCGCCCTTCGTGAAACCGTCCGTAACCGGATGAACCAGGAGAAGCCATGGGAGACGGCACAAAAGATCCTTGCCAAACATGGCCGATCTTTTCCGCCAGATCGAAAGCCCGTTCCTCCAGAAGCCTATCACGAGCTTGACCACGATTTGACGGGTGACGAATAGTTTGCGTCAACAGGCACCGCTGTGCCAAAAATCCTGGTGCCAAAAACCTTTTCCGGATCGCGAACGCCTTTATTATTTCAAGAGCAAAATATCGTGGCAAAAAGGGCAAAATATCTGAAACCAGTTTAATTTGACACGTTTGTTTTCAATGACTTTGAATAACCTCAAGGGCCAAATTCCGTGTCACTCGACAGGAAATCGCCCAAATTTACGCGCATGCTGTTACGCATTGTGCGAGCAACTCAGGCGACTTCGCGAAGTTCAGCGTTCTTGCAACGCCAATCGGACACCTAATGCGCAGTAGATTCCACCGACCACCTTACCCTGCCATTTCAGCACGATCGGGTTGCGGCGGAGAAAGTTGCCGAGACTTGCGGCTGACACGGCGAAGATCACCGTGCTGAGCAAGCCCAGAAGCACAAAGACGATGCCTAGCACCATCAGTTGAAGTGCAACGGAACCATTCTCTGGATGGACGAATTGAGGCAGGAACGCCAGGAAGAATAGCGCAGTCTTCGGGTTGAGCACTTCCGCCAAAATGGCCTGCCTAAATGCTTTCTGCGCGGTGATCGGAAGTGCTCTGGCGGCGGTCGGATCCGAGGGAGTTTTCGCTAAGATCGCCTGTATGCCGAGATAGACAAGATAGGCTGCACCTACATATTTCACGATGCTGAACAGAGTAGCCGATGCGGCGATCACAGCAGAGATTCCGATGATGGCCATGAACGTGTGAACAACGTCACCAGCCGCGATACCGACGCCGGTCGCGATACCGACCTTTGTGCCCGAGCTGGTCGCCCGCGCGACAGTTAAAAGTGTTGCAGGGCCAGGAATGAAAACGAAGCCAAGTACGATTGCGTTGTAGGTAATTAGTGTAGTCAAGTCGATCATATGGCGGTTCCGAATGATGTTGAAGTTGGCAGCCCGTGTCCGCTGAACTCCTATCCTGCACGAAAGCCGACAGGCAGCAAACCACCCCTACTGCGACACTCCCCCCAAGTGCCTCCGCTGCACTCATCTTCTGAGCGCTATAGGAAAGGTTCCGGTGTTAGCTAGTCTTTCAGTTCGAACACTTCGGAATTATCAGCAGGTTCTCGTAACCCTTTGAATGAGGCGTGGCGTAGTCTTGGCTCGCGCGTCCATCCGCGATATTCGATTTCCGCGAAATAGCGTGGTTCGGCAAAGATAGCATTCTTTCGCTTCAGAGCCACAGGGGCCTTTCGGGCCGAAATCCTGTCCAGTATGGTTTTCAGATCGCGCGCGGACTTATGTGTGAAGCCGGTTCCGACGCCACCGACGTAGACCAGTTCACCACTCTTGCGAGCCGCAAGCAGCAGACGGGCGACTCCGCCGCGCATCGCTTCCGACGGTTCGTAGCCGACGATCGCGAATGTGTCGCTCTGCACGCATTTGATCTTTTGCCATTCGCCATGACGGCCGGAACGATACAGACGATCGAGACGCTTTGCGATAATTCCCTCGAGGCCGAGTTCGCAAGCGCGCTCGAGGAGCTGGTTCCCATCCGCATCAATCGATTCAGAGTAGCGTATTATGCCTTCACGGCCGTTCAGTACCTTTTCGAGCGTCTGCCGCCGCTTGGAAAGGGGCTCGTGCGTAAGATCGCGACCGTCGAGATAGAGAAGATCGAAGGCGAAGAATATGGCCTCACGGGCAAAACGCCTGCCGCCACGTCCGCCGAGAGCTTGCTGCAGCAAGCCGAAGTCAGATCGGCCTTGTTCATCCAGAACGACCGCCTCGCCGTCGAGGATCATTGTATCGTGGCCGAGTTGCTGCGCATCGTCGGCAATGTGTGTGAATCTTGGCGTCCAGTCGTGTCCTCCTCGGGTCAGCACCCGGACGCCATCAGGTTCGACATGGACCGCAAGGCGGTAGCCATCCCACTTGATTTCAAATGACCAGTCCGGCCCTGCTGGTGGTTTGGACACAAGCAGCGCAAGGCATGGCTCGATGCGCCGGGGCATCGGGTCGCTGATCTTGGTTCGTGTTCTCATACCGCTCAAGTGCTTCGCCATGCCGCCCTAACGCTCGAAGAAGCGATTTGTCTCAACGCGATAATAGCGGAGCTTGCTTCGCAAGCGTGTTGATCCCCTTCAGGGGGAAAGACCGTGCGGCCGTCTCTCCCCCGCAATGGCGAAAACCGGTCTCCCCATCCTTCCGCGGGCGAGCTCGCCGGCGATGCCGGCGAACTCGCCCTTGTGCAGGACCAGGTGTGCGGATTTTGCGCGTGTCCGCGCGGATCCTCGCCACCTGTCCCTTCGGGTGGGTGATCCCCCTCCGGTTTTCACCATTGCCCCCCTCTCTCGCCGGTCGGATCGCCGACTGCTCGGGAGCAGGAGCGGGGCTCCTGCCCCTTACGGGACAGGAAGACCGCTTCGCGGGAAAAGGGAAATAGGAGATAACATCATGACCGATACCAACAACATCACAGTGCCGCTCAACAAGCTCGACCACGACCCCCGGAACGTGCGCCAGACCTACGAGGCGGCAGAAATCGCGGAAATGGCCGCTTCCATAAAGGCGCGTAATTTCCGGCTGATCCATAACCTTGTCATTCGTCCGGGCGAAAAGAAGGGCCGCTATTTCGTCACCGCTGGCGGTTTGCGTCTGGCTGGCCTCAATCTGCTTGCAGAGCAGGGCGAAATCGGAAAAACCCATGGCGTCGATTGCGGCCTGTGGGATGGCGAAGACGCGACCGAAATCAGCCTTGCCGAGAATTTCGTCAGAAAGGGGATGCATCCCGCCGACGAATTCATGGCCTTCAAGACCTTGGCCGACGAGGGGAAAAGCCCTGCCGAAATTGCAGTACGTTTCGGGACCACGGAGCTAAACGTGAAGCGCCGCATGGCGCTGGCTCGCGTGTCGCCGGTCCTGTTCGATCTCTTCCGCAATGGTGAGATGAGCTATGACGAGCTTGCAGCCTTCACCATCACGGATGACCACGAACGGCAGGAGCAGGTTTGGAATAGCCTCGCCAGTTACAACCGTTATGCCCACACCATCAAGCGCATGCTGGCTTCCGAGGAAATCCCGGCTTCCGACAAGCGTATCCGTTTCATTGGCGGCTTGGATGCCATTGAAGCGGCTGGCGGGACCGTTCGCCGCGATCTGTTCGACGGTGAGAGCGGCGGCTATGCCACCGATTCCGGCCTAGTCGAAAGGCTGGTGCTCGAAAAGCTCGAAACCGAAGCCGAAGGCGTCAAGGCTGAGGGCTGGAAATGGGTTGAAGTTCATTCCGCACAGCCGGACGACATTTACAGCATGAGCCGCGTCTATCCGGAGCCTGTAGATATTAGCGCAGAAGATCAGGAGCGGCTTGATCAGCTTGCCGAGGAATATGACAGCCTTGCCGAATTGATCGAGGCAGGAGACGCCGACGAGGACGCCGAACCGAAGCTTGAAGCCATCGAAAAGGAAATGGACAGCCTCAAGGACCGGCAGGAAGCCTATAAGGCGGAGGATTTGGCGCGCGCCGGGGCGATCGTTTGCCTCGACTACTACGGGCGGGCAACCGTGCATCGTGGCCTTGTCAACGATGAGGATGAACAGCAGGAGCAGGAGGAAGGCCAGCGCAGCGGCGAGAATGAGGGTAGCAGAGAAAGCGAGGCGGTGCCGATCAAGCTGACCCATTCGGCGGCATTGGTCGAGGACCTGACAGCGCAGAAGACCGCTGCCCTTCGCGTGGAACTGGCCGACAATCCCGATATAGCCCTCGCAGCCGTGGTTCATGCCCTGCTTTTGAGCGCGGTCTACCGCTATGCGAGTGAACACACCGCCTTGGAAATCAAGTTGACCTATCAGCCCTTGGAAGGGTCCATGAAGCAGCCCGAAAACAGCAAGGCCGGGATTGCGTTTCAGGAGTTGAAGGAACGCTATGGCGATCATATCCCCGGCAATCCAGCCGATCTATGGGAATGGTGCCTTGATCAGCCTCGCGACCAGTTGCTGGTCTTGCTGGCCTTCGCCGCCTCTCATAGCCTCAATGCCGTGGAAGCAAAATTTCATGGACGCGACAAGGCTCTTGCTCATGCCAACGAAATAGGCCGCGCCCTCAATGTCGATATGCGCAACTGGTTTGAACCGACCGGCGATGCCTATCTTTCCCACCTCAACAAAAAGAGCATCGAGGCTGTGGTTGCCGAGGTGAAAGGGGAAGAAGCCGCGACGGCTATCCGAGCAGCAGGCAAGAAGGCCGAGGCCGTTGCCATTGCCGAGCGGATGGTTGCAAACACCGGCTGGCTTCCCGAACCGGTTCGCATTCCCATGACCGAGGTCGAAGCCGAGCAACAGTTCCCCGAAGCGGCTGAATAAGCCGTTAGCTGGTCGCGCTCCTCTCCGGCGCGTCCAGCTCCCCCAAAAACCCATTAGCGCCCGGCCAGGTATCGAACCTGCCCGGGTGCTTGGCGTTCCGCCAGTTTTCTCATGCCCCTTGTTCGATCCGCGCCGGAGGCGGATCGAACTTCCTCGCCAGCGGGCGAGGGGCGATGCCCCTCGTCCCGATGCTTTCAGCACCGCGCCGGCGCGCAGGCTTGTGCAAGGGCGGCCTTCGGGCCGGGACCGGAGCCACGCGCAGCGGGTAAGGCCCGCGAGCATGGCGAGGACCCACCACTTGCACAAGCCGAGCACTGGTGCATTCAATAACGGCACCACTCCATAGGATCGTGATATCCGCCGTAATAGGTTCGCCCGTGTCCGCTCTTGACCATCAGCGCCGCGACGTCTTCGCCGTCGGCGGTCCGGACAGTCACAAGCACGCGCCCATAGCGGTCATTGCCCCGGCGCTGAAACGTCAGCCCCGGTCTTTGCATAAGCTCCTGGAGCCGCACTGTGGCAGCGTCTGCCATGTTCCGCTCTTTGGCGCAGCGCGCGCCATCGCCAGCTTCAGGAGCGTTCACGCCCTGAAGACGGTATTTGATCCGATCCATCCAGAAAGTATCGCCGTCCACTATGCAGGTGATACGCTTGCCGCGACCGCAAATCGGCCAGTTCGTATCGGCGGCTTGCGCCGACATTTCGCCCGAGGGGAGGGCGAACAGGAGGGATATACTCAACAGCAGTCGCGGCAATCTCATTCAGAGCTTCCTCTTTGCATTTTCGCTTTATAAAGCAGAATCAACTTTATGCCGCGCATGCAAGGGGGAAGATCGACGCGGCTGCGATAAGCAGCCAAAGGCGGGCGGCGCTGAGCGCCGCCCGCTTCCGCGTCAGTCCCAAGGAATGACCGCCATCAGGGTGTCGTCGTCCTGTCCCGGATAGCGGCCGAGGTTCGCATTCAGCTTCGCGAAACCGGTGTTGACCGAAAGAGTGTAGTATTCGCCGCCTCGCTGGTTCTTCTTCTTCCAGATGCCGCCAACTTCGATCGGGCGATTGCGTGGAGACTTGCCGTAGAGGCGGAAGACCGGAGCTTGAAGGTTGTCGCTATGCACGGGCTCGCCGGTCACGTCGATATCGAAGGTGATGGTGGCGATGTTACCTGCGACCTTGTCGCCGTCGATCTTGATGTAATTCACGAGGTCAGTCATCGGTATTACTCCTCTTTTCGGTTGCCGATGCGGAAACACCGGAACGAACACGGGACATGCGTCACCCGTCAGGGCCGCAACATCGTGGAGGACGCCGAAAGGCTGGCGAATTTGCTTCGCGAGGAGCGCCGAAGGCGCGGGGAAATTCGTCAGCGCAGGCGTTGGCGCAGGGCCGTTCGGTCCTAGATTCCGCTCGTCAGGCAAACCGAATGGAGCGGAGTAATTAACGTCATGACGGATCGCGGTACGTACATCACGAACGGCGACCCTTGGAAAGCATAAGTTGTATTGCCGCATCAACTTTGAATATGACCATCCGCAGCCTCATGACAATTAGAAAAAAGCAGGGGCGTCTATTGGGCGTCTGCCTTACGGCACCGCCGCTCTATTCGCCGGTTCTGGCGCACCGGCTCACCGAACCAGTCAGGCCGCGCGCCAGCCTACACAACGGCCAGCACCGTCACGCAAGCGTGCCGATCCCGGCCTGTTCCGGACAGGGCGCGCGGCCAGCCTGTTTCGGCCCATTCGGGTAACGATCGGACTGACGCGGAATATGGTCGCTGGCCAAGGCCGCCGAAGCCATTGGGTGCGGCGCGATCGCGCCGCAGGTCACGATCCCACGCGCTGCGCGCAGCCTCGAAGAAGAAGGGCAGTTTCACCGCATGAGGCCGTCGGGCCAGCGCAATAATGTTCCAATCCTGCCGCGTTGAAACCGGCTACGGCCGGTGGCTTGGAGGGAGCAATGTGCTTCATGCCCCGCTCCTGTGAGCTGCGTTATTCATTGCTGCGTAGACTACCACCCGGCCAGGGGCCAGCAACCTTGTCGGCCAAGAATTTTCCCCGCGCCTTCGGCGCTCCTCGCGCAACAAAATTCATGTCCGCCAAGGTGCTCCGCTGCGCTGCGCCCCTCCGGGTGCAAGCCCCTGTCCGGGCGTTCGCGTAACTCCGCAATAACGCAGATCACAGGAGCTACCACCATGAAGAATTTTATCCAATATCTCCAAGCCACCGGCCGCAGCCTCCGCACTTTCCTCGCGAAGATCGTCAGTAACTTCTTCCGCCGGGGCAGTATCGCCCTGAAAATCGCGGTGAAACTGCCCTTCTTCTTCGAGGCAGACCTGACGGTCAAAACCGAGTGGGATCGGGACCAGCACCGCTAACGCGGTGCAGCCAAGGCCGCTTCGGCGGCCTTGGCCTTTTCCCGTCCTTCGGCCTCGACGATGCGAGCCGCATAGCGGCTCACGCTGTTAATTAGAGGGGGAGAGATCGGCCGCCGGTCTCTCCCCCGCAACAGGCAAAACCGGTTTCCCCGTCCTTCCGCGGGCGAGCTCGCCGGCGTTGCCGGCGAACTCCCCCTTGTGCAGGACCAGGTGCGCGGATTTTGCGCGTCCCGCGCGGATCCTCGCAACCTGTCCCTACGGGCGGGTGATCCCCCTCCGGTTTTGCCTGTTGCCCCCCTCTCTCCGGTCGGATCGCCGACTGCTCGGGAGCAGGAGCCGGGCTCCTGCCCCTCACCGGGACAGGAAGACCGCTTCGCGGATCAGGAGAGAAAACACCATGCGCAAACAGTCCAAAAGCAGCACCAAACAGCCCCGCGCTGACGTTTACGAGCGGATCACCAACCGGATCATTGAACAGCTTGAGCAGGGTACTCGCCCATGGATGCAGCCATGGGGCGCTTGCGGAACGCCGGTCCGCCCGTTGCGGCATAATGGCGTTCCCTATCGCGGTATCAATACCGTGCTTTTGTGGATGGAAGCCAGCGAGCGCGGCTATTCCTCGCCGTTCTGGATGACCTACAAGCAGGCGCAAGAGCTTGGCGGGCAAGTCCGCAAGGGCGAGAAATCGGCCCTTGTTGTGTATGCGAACGCCATCGAGCGCACCGAGACAACCGAAAGCGGCGAGGAAATCGAAAAGCGCATTCCCTTCATGAAGGGATATAGCGTTTTTTGCGCCGATCAAATCGACGACCTGCCAGAGCAGTATTACGCCAAGGCGACCGCGCCCGAAGGATCGGAGAGGAAGGAACGCATTCCGCATGTGGATGCCTTTTTCACCAACCTTGGCGCTGACATTCGTGAAGGTGGAAACAAGGCGTATTACCGGATCGATGCTGATTTCATCGGCATGCCGGTTTTTGACGCCTTTGTTTCGGCCGAGGCACATGCAACCACGCTCGGGCACGAATGCATCCACTGGACCCGCCACCCGTCGCGCCTTGCTAGGGATTTTGGCCGCAAGGCGTGGGGCGACGAGGGATATTCGCGGGAGGAACTGGTTGCCGAACTTGGGAGCGTTTTTTTAGCCGCCGATCTTGGCCTTGCCATTGATGCCCGCGACGATCACGCCGCCTATATCGCGAGTTGGCTCAAGGTCCTGAACAACGACAAACGGGCGATTTTTCAGGCGGCATCCCATGCAGAGCGTGCCGTTACCTATCTGCATAGCCTTCAGCCTGACGCGGGCAAGATCACAGCCGAAGTTGACGAGATCGAGGAACGTCGCGCCGCTTGAGCGGCGCGGGAAAGGATGAGCCATGGGCACCATTGGAGAATTGGAACAACAGGCAGGCATAGGACCGGCGCGCGAGGAACGCGCCGCCTTCTGGATGCAATTCCGGCATCTCGAAGGGAGAGCCTGCCTTGAGGCCGGAGTTGCGGAACTGCACCGGATTATTGCGGAAAAGGCGGAGCTTGCTCGCCATGCCATGAAGGAGGACGGCCTATGACTGATTTGGAGACCCTGAATTCTTTCGTGCCGGGATGGAGCGAAATCCCGAACGGGATGATGACGAACCCACATGACGCAGGCGGCATTATCGATTGCACTTTCGTAACCGGCGAATGGTTTGTGATCTTCAATGATGATCGCCCTATGCGGGACGGTTTCACCACCCGGAAAGATGCCATCGCAGCCTTTATCGAGGCTGCCCGTCCTCAAGTCCGATAGAGGCCGGAGGCTGACATGAAGAATTCATTTCAGTGGAAGCGCTGGAATCTTGGTTACACAAAGGAGGTCATGGACCGCGATCCTGACAGCCCTTTGACGCAGGCGCTTTTATCGTGCTGGCCGCCGCGTATCCAACGGGCGCTAGTGGCCCGGTTCAAATCGCGGGCACAGGAGTTTGTCCCGGATCGAGATCGACCGGACCAAACCCCTCGAAAGAGGGGGGCAAGCCGCCCCTCTCTAACTCTCCCCCATGAGGGAAGGGCGGTCCCGCCCCTCCCTCAAACACCCTCCCATGGAAGGGGGTGAAGACCCCCTTCCAAACCATCCCCGGCCCACATGGACACGACGCCTGGTCGGCGCCGTGGTTCTCTTCTCTCTCTGACTGGCCCACGATACGCCCGGCCATCCGGCGTAAAGGACTTCGCGGTCTCCCCCAATTTTTCCGCCGCTTCGATTCTCTCCGCTCTGAAAAAATCGGTTCCACCGCTCGCCGCATTGCGGCCGCTACGCGGTCCTTGACCCCTCTGGCCTACAGCGTGGGCTCCTTTCGTCAGTTCACGAAAGGAGATCATCATGACCAGAGTTTACGGCGGATGCGTTGAACCCGGTGGCTTCGACCTTGACAATGATCTGGAGGTCGTCGCTTGCCCCGAGTGCGCCGGAGAGGCTTTTGAACGCTATTGGGAAACCTGCGAAGGCGGTTCTATCAATCAAAACCATACGATCATCTGCACCGAATGCGACTACGCAGAGGGGGATCTTCCGGACAGCTATTTCGAGGGCGGCCGCGAAGACAATTTCGATCCCGAAATTGACGCGTTGCTCAATGAGATGAACCTTTGAGCCATTCGCAGACAGGAGCCGGCATTCGCCGTCTCCTGTCTTTGTCTTATGAGGAGCCGCGCCGATCGGATCGACCGATCGCCACAGCTTATGAAAGAGGGGCACAGGCCCCCTCTCAATCTCACCCCATGAGGGAAGGGCGGTTCGCCCCTCCCTCAAACACCCTCCCATGGGAAGGAGGGACGGTTCCCTCCTCCTCCTTCCCAAACCCTTCCACCTCTCCCTGGCGGTGGGTAACAATGCCCGCGGATTCGCCAGCATCGAAAGAATCAGTCATTGATGATGAGTGCCGGAAGTATTCGTAAAGCCGGCCACGATGATGCGATTGCGCTTGTGCGACAATGCGATCCCACAGGCTTCGGGTTTAGGAAAAACCCTTACGACGCAAGCGCTTGTCATGTTGTGACCGGTTCGCTTGAAAGCTGTAGCTCGGAAAAATTTCCCGAATCATTTTGCTTTATCAAGCAAATCGGTTAGCGTTTGCGGCTAACGCGATTGCGAGTCGTGTGATTTGAAACGAGGAGAGACCCCAACCCGGAAAAAGTAAACCCCGACGCAGCAAGCTACATCGGGGGGATTAGGATGATCTTAGAAGCGATTGCCGTCGCTCCGAGAGACCGCTCAAAAACTCAAGTCTCAATCTAAGGCCCCTTTCCCTCACTGTCAATATCAAGCGCAGCTTTTGCGAACGGGTGAGCTTTGCCCGGATTTCAGAAAGGAATCCGATGCAGACCATCGCCAGTTTCAGAAGGGTAACGCCTGGCATTCTTGCCAGCGCTGCCCTTGCCATGAGGGAAGGCAACCGCCCCGCGACCAAGGCGCAGGTTGCGAGCGCGCTAAAGAAATGCGCCGGTCGCCTTGGCATAAAAGGCTATCCCTACCAGATCCTCGACACGCTTCTTGCTATCTCCCCGGCAGAGGACTGGACAGAGGGCAAGCGTCCCGTCGTCGCCATATCAAATGCCCGTTTGGCCTATGATCTTGGCGTCTGCGAGAAAACCGTCACCCGCGCCATTCGTTCGCTCGTGGAGGCGGGCATTGTCGCTTATCGCGACAGCCCGACCGGTCGCCGCTATGTAAATCGGGAAGGCGGGGGCAGCTTCGGCCTTGATTTCTCGCCTGCCAGAGCGCGGCTCGCGGAATTGGAAGAACTGGCGAGCGCTCATGTCGATGAATGGCGATCGATGCGCGAGACGACACGGCAAAGCCAAGGTGTCGCCCGGCAGATCGTCGATGCGCTGGAACAGCTTCGCCGTGATGGTCATGAGACGCAGGGTTTCGAGGAGAAGTTCAATGCGCTCGTGGTCGATTTTCACCAGCAGAGGGCAAATCCTGACTACCTTGCGCAGCTCGTCGACCTCCTAAAGGACGTACTTGCACTGTATGAGCCGTCCGAGCAACCTTCGGGGCCATCGCCACAGAATGATGATTCTGCCGATCAGAGCCGTAAAGAGTCCCCCGCGCAGGACAATTCTGTCCCCCCATATACAACTACAACCCCCACAACATTAGTAAGAAGAGAACGGCATCGCGCTAACGCGCGATCGATTCAGTTTAGTTCTGAGATCGGCTCCGCCGATCAATGGGCTCTCGAAAAAGAGCCTGTGCGAGCGGAACCGTCTGCGCAAGACCGGGAACGTCGTGATGATGATCCTGCAACCACCCTTGATCTGCTACGGCTAGCTTGCCGCCAGCTTCAGGCCGAATATGGCATCAGCTTCTCGTCCTGGCGCGATTTGGAGGGGCAGGCCGACACAATCCGGGCGCTCATACAAATACCGCGCGAAACATGGGTCGCGGGCGTACAGGTCGCCGGCCGGATGAACGCGGCCGCGGCGCTCGCGATCGTGGCTGAGAAGCTGGTGCGGTCCGCCGCGCTGAAACCGGGCGCGGCCGAGATCGCGAAGCCGGCGCGCTACTTCCTGTCAATGCTGTACCGCTCGCCGAAGGGTGAATTGCACCTCGCGCCGACACTGCGGGCCTTGGCGAAATCTGCCATGAACTAGGGCGCTGAATTGTTGAAGGCGAAAGGGAAGCCCCCGCCGAAGCAGGCCGGGGGGACGGCGCGAATACCGATGATGGTCATTGGCATCGAGGTCCTGCCGGCAAGATGTAGGGAGCTGTGCACACTTTGCAAAGCCGACGCTGATAGTTTGAGGTGAAGGACCAAGCTACCGGCCTGGTTCATGTTCCAGATTGCCGACTGTCATTTCGATAGACGGGCGCGAAAGCTGTGTGGCGTTGCTGGCGGCACGGAGCAGGAAGCTTCGGCGCGCGCCGCCTAGGCCATTGATGTCAATGTCGTCGGGACGAGCACTGTGGAAGCCGTGCCGGTCAAAATGCCGGTTTCGGCTATGGAGTGAAATGGGACGAGAGCAAAGACATAGCGATCAAATCCCTTTGCATGGCAGCGTTGTCGATCGAATAGGCCACTAGGACCGTCCGCCCGGCCAGCAACAGCATAACCGAACGATTTTCCCCGCGCCTGCGGCGCCTCCTCGCGAACCAAAATCGCCCGCCAATGCCGTCCTCCGCTGCGCTGCGGCCCTTCGGGTGCAGCCCGGTCTTTGTGCGGTCCTTTCTCGTGTCCATCGACAACGCAAGCAAAGGAGATCGCGCAATGTCTGACCTCGTAAACTTCATCCAGATCGACGCCGAAACCGACACGCTGACCGGCAACCTCGCAACGCTGACCTTCGACATCGACATCACCGGCGAGCCGGTTGAGAGCACGAACCCTCAGGCTCCGGTCTACCGGCTTTACGCGAAGTCCCCGCGCAACCGCCGGATCGAAATCGGCGGCATCTGGAAAAAGAAGAACCAGAGGGGCGGCGAATACTATACGCTCACCGTCAACACCGGCTTTGCAAAGCTGAACGCGAACCTGGGCCGCTATCCGGGGCAGGATGACGAAAGCCTGATGGCGGTCATCCCCTGGGATTGATCCACCCGGCCCCCGCTTCGGCGGGGGCTTCCCTTTCGCCTTCCCTGAGACGGAGAGTTCAATGACTGATTCCCAAACCCGCCTGTTTCGTGTGGAGCTCGAACGCCCAAATGGCGCCCTGGATTGCTATCCGTGTGTATCGCTCGATACGCTCCCCGAGCTGATCGTTCCGCTCATCTCGAGCGCTGATGAACCCGCCGGCACCATTGTCCGCGTCTACGACTATCAACGCTGGACGCCCGACAGTGAAAGCGGGCTCATACGTGCCCTGTCTCTCCTCGAATAGGACTTGCCCCTTGTTCGATCCGCGCCGGAGGCGGATCGAACTTTCTCGCCAACGGGCGAGGGGCGATGCCCCTCGTCCCGATAGGTCAGGACGGCACCGAACCGCCCGGTCCGGTCAAATTCGGTCGCTTGCGACCGGAACCGGAGCCACGCGTAGCGGGCAAGGCCCGCGAGCATGGCGAGGCTCTGCAATTTGACCGGATCGAGGATCGGTGCATTTCAACAAGGAAATAGTCGCCGGCGAAGCCGGCCTTCCATGCAGTAAGGGTTTTTCCAGCCCGGAGGGCCGAAGCCTGCTTTCGAGGGAAAGCAGGCGTAGCAGGCGGAGGCCTGAGCGCGCCCCCCAATAGCGCCGTAGAGAAGGCCGGAGCCTGTGGGAAAACCCTGCGGCCGAAGGCCGCCGTAAAACGCTGTCCCAAAACTGACGTTTTTGATATGTTGTTTTTGCTACGGGTTTTCAGACAGATTCGGGAGGTGATATGGCATCTCGCTTATACAGATTGTTTGAACCATTTGGCGGCATCTCCTCCTACATTCGACGTCAGCGTCTGCTTCGCACGCGAGACGCCTTGTCCGACAGCTCCGACACGCGTCCAATCGCGCGTATAGCGGAGCAGTGGGGTTTCTTCGACGCCTCGGCCTACAGCCGCACGTTCCGCTACGAGTTCGGCATATCTCCCAGGGACGCGCGAGAGGCCGGATGGGACGGCTGCGGCTATCTCGTCGGACAACACAGGCGACGGGAATCCGATCACGTCTCAAACCTCGAACATCTGTTGCGTGGTCTCTCCGCCTGACGCCACTCGGATCGCCCTTCGCAAAACCCGGCTTTTCCTCGACCGCATCAATCCGGCCATATCGACAGTCATGCCGAATCCGGCCAATCGCGAGCGCTACGAAGCCGATCATGCCGCCTTCCGCGCCCTTTATGAGAACAATCGGGAATTGACGCGACGCTCCTGATGTTTCCAGGGCTGAGTAAAGTGTTGAAGGATTATCCGTTGGAGGCTGTCATCAGCGCGGCAAGTCCGTGTGCAGCCGATCCCTCTCCTCCATCACGAACTGAAGCATGGCTTCTATTGCGGGAGAGCGTGGCCTTGTCTCCGGCCGGAGCAGGGCGACGTTGAACGGAATAGCCGGTACAAAGGGTATGAGGCGGACTTTCGGCTCATCGACATTGTAGGCAGCGGTGAACGGATCGATCAGGGCAATGCCTAATCCCCGTTTCACCATTTCGTAGGCCGTCGCGGAGAACGTGGTCTCGTATTCCACCTCGAACGTTGCGCCGGCGAGATGCAAGGCCTGATCGAGCAGATGCCTGCCAGTCAGGAAAGAGGTCCAGGAGATCATGGGTCCCTGCGCGAAGTCCTTGGGGCCGATGCTCGTGCGATCTGCGAGGGGGTGGCTCGCCGGGACGGCAGCGACGTAGGGCGCTTGCGAGAAAACCTCCACGGAGAATCCCGATCTCGTGAAAGGCATTTCGGCCAACCCGAAATCGATCTGCTGCGCGGCCGCCCACTCTTCTATCTTTGAGGACATCAGGACGTTCAATGTCAGTTTGACGAGCGGCCATTGCTGACGGAAGCGCTCGAACACCTGTGGCATGAGATGAAGGCCGAGCGCCGGCATGACGGCCGTGGTCACATGCGCACTCTGGCCCTTCGCCAGCCTCAGGGCGAAGCTTTGCAGAGATTCCAGCGAAACATAGGCACGCTCTATCTCGTCAAGCAACTGGTGGGCCTCGCGCGTAGGCGTCACCAAGCCTTTGCGTCTTTCGAAGAGCGGCAGGCCGAGATCATATTCCAGCCGGCTCAGGAGCCGGCTGACTGCCGGCTGCGTGCGTCCAAGCACTTCCGCCGCCCCGCTGACGGTCCCGGTCAGCATGACTGCACGAAAAGCGGCAAAATGCGTCAAATTCATCGAACTGTCCCGGTTGAAACGGAGCGTCGGTCCCGGGTCCCGCATGCCATTGCTACGATGGCAATGGTCCCTAGCGTATATTTTTATATAACCATAACGCATAACGAACGGCAATAAATCTATTTTGGACATTTCAAATTCCCTGCTTATCTGTGGTCGTTCCAAGCCACAGACGGGAAAACAACCGTTGCCCGACCCGCATATGCGGCTAAGGTTGACAAAAAGGCGGAACGCTCCGGAGCCCCTGCTCCGCAAATCAAACCAGAGAGGAGCTACATCGATGACTCGTGATTCATGGCTTAAACGCGCCTGTTCGGCGATTGCTGCCGGGCTTGCCGCAGCGACGATTTTGGTCTCGGGACAGGCGAATGCGAACGACACGCATTTTCAGGATATTCTCAATCGCGGCGTGTTGCGCGTCGGCGTCCTCGGCGCATTCAAGCCCTGGTCCTTCCGGGCTCCGGACGGCTCCATGCAGGGCATCGAGATCGATCTGGCTCAGAACGTTGCCGACACCATGGGCGTCAAGCTTGAACCGGTGGTGATCACCTCCGCCAATCGAATGGAATTCCTCAAGCAGGGCAAGATCGACGTGATCATAGGCGGCATGTCCGATCGCGCCGACCGTCGCAAGGTCGTCGGCATGATCGAACCCGCCTACTGGACGTCGGGTCCGACCCTGCTTGCGAAGAAGGGCGTGATCAAGTCCTGGGACGATATTGCTGGCAAGCCGGTCTGCGGCACGCAGGGCGTCTTCTACAACAAGATCGCCGAGACCAAATATAAGGCCAAGATCGTCGCCTTCACCGGCGATACCGAGGCAAAGGAAGCGTTGCGGGCCGGCAAGTGCGTTGCTTGGCTCTATGACGACTCCCCCATCATGGCGGCTATCGCCAGCGGTGGCTGGGACGATTACGAGATGCCGGTGCCGACCATCTATCCCAATCCCTGGGCCGCGGCCGTGCCGCTCGAAGAGCGCGACGGTGTTTGGGGGACCTTCATGTCGGGCATGGCCTACAAATGGCATTCCTCCGGCTACCTTCTGCAACTCGAAAAGAAATGGGGCGTCCGGCCTTCCGAATGGCTTGCCGACCAGCACAAGAAGCTGGAGTGGGATCGCAGCTACCTGACCGCCGACAATTGATCTGCTGCCGCGCTGATACCGCATTGACCAAATGAGGGAGCCGACCATGGTCCAGATCATCGCCCCATTCTTTCACGATCTTTATGATCGAACTGGGCTGAACTTCATCGTCTTCTATGATGATTACGAGTACGGCCGGCTTGTCTCCGGGATAAGCACATCGCTGCAGCTGATCTTCTGGTGTCTGATCGTCTCGCTCGTCGTTGGCGTTCTGGGGGCCTGGGCGCAGAGCTCCCATCACAGGCCAATCCGCTGGCTGATGGATGCCTATATCCAGATATTCCGCAATACGCCTGTCATGGTGCAGCTTCTGTTCTTCTACTTCGGCCTGGGGAACTTCGTACCCCAGGTGGACGTAGGCGGATACTACCAGCCGATGATTTCATCGTTCGGCTGGGCCATCATCTCGATCGGCATCTTCGGCGGGGCCTTCAACGCGGAGATTTTCAGGGCGGGGCTGGAAGCAGTGCCCTCCTCCACGAAGGAGGCGGCCGAAAGCCTCGGCTTTTCATCATGGCAGACCTATCTCTACGTGACGCTGCCGCTGGCCTTCCGAATAAGCCTTCCTGCCTTGACGAACAACCTGGTCAGCCTCTCCAAGACAACCTCTTTCGCCTATGTGATCTCGGTGCCCGAGCTGACATACACGCTCAACCAGATCTGGTCCGACAACGTCAATGTACCCGAGATGATGCTGCTGCTTTTTCTATTCTACATCGTCGTCATCACCTTGCTTGCCGGATGCCTTCACTGGCTCGAACATCGGCTGGCGCTGCCGGGGTATGGACGATGACAGGACGGCCCTTTTCCATCAATCCTTCGCGTTTCGGGCCATCGTTGAGCCTGCGGCGTCTCAGCTGGAAGCATGGTGCGCTCATCGCCTTCTTCCTCTGTCTTTCGCTGGGGGCGGCACAGAGCCAAAGTGCCGCTACCCCCGAACAGCCCTCGGCCTTTCAGACGTTGCTGATCTGGGTACCCTTTATCGTGAAGGGGTTTCTACTCAATCTGCTGATGAGTTTCCTGGCCATGGCCATAGCCACCGTGCTCGGAACGCTGCTCGGGCTGGTGCGGATATCGAAGGCGGGCATCCTGCGATGGCCGGCACATTTGTTCACCCATGTCTTCCGCAATTCGCCCTGGCTCGTGATCCTCTTCATGATCATGTATCTGTTGCCTTTCCAGATGCGCCTGCCGTGGGGCGGAACGCTCATGCTGCCCGACTGGCTGAAGGCGACCGTCGCCTTCGCGCTTCCTGTCATGGCGAATATTGCCGAGATTTTGCGTGGCGCGGTCGCCTCCATACCGCAGGGGCAATGGGATTCGGCGGAGAGCCTCGCTTTCAGCCATCGCCAGACGCTCTGGATGATCATCCTGCCGCAATGCGTCAAGCGCATGATTCCGGCATGGATGAACTGGTATGCGCTCCTGGCGCTCGCGACACCCATGGCTTCCCTTCTGGGGGTGAGCGAAGCGGTCGGCAACGCCCAGGCGGCCATGACCGCCGCCGGTTCAAGTCCAGATCTTCTGATCCCCTTCTATCTCTTCCTCATGCTTTTGTTCTTCATCTACATCTACCCGATCGCCGTTTGGACGCGCAGACTGGAGCGTAAATATGCTGTTGCCTTCTGAAGACATCGAGCGTGGTCCGGCCAACCAATGGGGCTGGACGCCGAATATGCCGATCATCTCGCTGCGCGACGTCCATAAATCCTTCGGCCATTTCGAGGTGCTGAAGGGGATCAGCATGGATGTCCGGAAGGGCGAGGTCGTCTGCATCATCGGCCCCTCCGGTTCGGGCAAGTCGACGCTCATCCGCTGCATCAATGGCCTCAACCCGATCCAGAGCGGTTCCATCAAGGTGGAGGGACAGGAGATCAACGATCCCAATCTCGACAAACTGGCGCTGCGCCGGAAGGTCGGGATCATCTTTCAGCAATATAACCTCTTTCCCCACAAGACCGCCCTGCAGAACATCATGATGGCGCCGATCAAGGTCCTGAAGGAACCCAAGGCAGAGGTGGAGGCACGCGCCAGAGGTCTTATCGCCAAGGTAAAGCTGAGCGGCAAGGAAGATGCCTATCCCGGCGAACTGTCCGGCGGCCAGCAGCAGCGCGTCGCGATTGCCAGGAGCCTGGCAATGCGGCCCGACATCATGCTGTTCGACGAGGTGACGGCCGCGCTGGATCCCGAAACGGTCAAGGAGGTGCTGGTGACCATCAGGGATCTCGCGGCTGAAGGGATGACCTGCATCCTCGTTACCCACGAAATGGGCTTCGCCCGGGAGGTCGCCGACCACATCTATTTCACCGATCGCGGCGTGATCGTCGAACACGGTCCGCCGGCACAGTTCTTTACTCGGGCGGAGGATCCCAGAACGAGGCAATTCCTGAGCCAGGTGCTCTAGGACGCAAGAAATGGGGCACTACGCATCCGCTCGGCCGCGCAGTGTCCCGCAATGCAAAGCAAGTGATTGAGTTCGGCATGCTGACGGGCGGGCCTTTGCGCCGGCGCGAACGGCTTTTGCGTGCCAACTTCCGACAGGAGAATTTCGATGGATACGAAAAACGCCGAGCCGCAAACGCTGGCCAAGGATCCGCTGCTGAGGCCGCTCAAGATCAAGAAGCTTCTATTGCGCAACCGCATCATGAGTACCAGCCATGCCTGCGGGCTTGAAGTGGGAGGCATGCCTACGGAGGCCTATCAGCGGTATCACGAGGAAAAGGCGCGCGGTGGTCTGGCGCTTTCCATGTTCGGCGGTTCGTCCAATGTCGACCGGGACTCACCAAGCATATTCCGGCAGCTCAATGTCGGCACGGATGCGATCATTCCGCATCTGCAGCAGTTCAGCGAGCGGATGCATGCGCAGGGAGCCGCGCTGATGTGCCAGATCACCCATCTCGGACGGCGCGGCGACCCCTATGCCGGCGACTGGCTTTCGACGATCGCGCCATCGCCGGTGCGCGAGACCCTGCATCGCAGCATCCCGAAGGAAATGGACGAGCACGACATAGCGCGCGTGGTGGCAGCTTATGCCAAGGCGGCGCTGCGTTGCAAGGAGGGGGGCCTGGACGGCATCGAGACGCTGGCTTCAGGCCACATGATCGGCCAGTTCCTGTCGCCGCTCACCAATCGCCGGACCGACCGCTTCGGCGGTTCCCTCGAAAATCGCTGCCGTTTCGCACTGATGGTTCACGAGGCGATCAGGAAGGCGGTCGGCGACGATTTCATCGTCGGAATGCGGTTCGTCGTCGACGAGGGGCCGGACGGCGGATTGAACTTCGAGGAATGCGTGAAGGCTGCCCTTATCCTGAAGGAGGCCGGCGCCGTTGACGTCTTCAATGCCATCTATGGGACCATGGATACCATCCGGGCTCTTGCGGAGGAGAACATGCCTGGCATGGGATCGCCGATCGCGCCCTGGGTGAAGGCGGTGGGAGCCTTCCGGGCCGAGGTCGGTCTTCCGGTCTTTCATGCCTGCCGAATTGCCGATGTCGCTTCGGCGCGCTTTGCGATCGCCGAAGACATGCTTGACATGGCCGGCATGACACGCGCGCAGATTGCCGATCCCCATCTCGTCGAAAAACTGGCGAGCGGGCGGGAAACGGAAATCCGCCCCTGTGTCGGAGCGACGCACTGCCAGTCACCGTACCGGCCGTCCTGCCTTCATAATCCCGCGACCGGCCGTGAGCTCACGCTGAAGCACGTCATCGAACGTGCATCGGGACCGGCGCGGAAGGTCGTCGTGATCGGCGGCGGTCCGGCAGGGCTGGAAGCGGCACGTGTCAGCGCCGAGCGCGGGCATCAGGTCGAGCTTTACGAGGCCGCAGCCGAACTCGGCGGCCAGATCCGGATCGGTGCCACGGGCAGCTGGCGGCGGGATCTCATCGGTATTGTCGACTGGCGCGCTGCCGAACTGGAGCGGCTCGGCGTCACCGTCCGGACCAACAGCTATATGGACAGCGACGACATAATCGGCCTCAACCCCGATGTGGTCATCCTCGCCACCGGCGGACTGCCGCAGATGGATCTTTCCTCCGGCGCCGATCTGTGCTCCAGCACCTGGGATGTCCTGACCGGCCAGTCTCCGATCGGCGCCGACGTGCTGGTGTTCGACGGGACCGGTCGCCATCCGGCGCCGCTTGCAGCCGAACGTGCCAAGGAAGCCGGCGCCAACGTTACCTATGTGTCGATCGATGCGACGCTGGCAGAGGAATTGACCTACGCCGAGCGGCTGCGTTGGAAAAAGCGTTTCCTCCAGCTGGGATTGGCACCGATTACCGAAAGCCGTCTGGTTTCCGTCCGCCGCAAGGAGAATCGGATGGAAGCCACGATACTGAACGAGATCAGCCATGAGGCGAGGATGATCGTCGTCGATCAGGTCATCATCGAGCAGGGCAGCATTCCCATGGACGATGTCTATGGCGCTATCCGGAAAGCATCCAGCAACGACGGAGTGACGGATATCGATGCCTTTGTCGAAGTGCGGCCGCAACCCCGGACGAAAGAGGGCGGGTTCGAGGTCTATCGGGTGGGTGATGCGGTATCGAGCCGCAACATCCATGCCGCCATCCTTGACGCCCTCCGCATCTGCAGCGCCCTATAGGCAGGAAGGGCGCTGCGCTTTGCGCCCTGACGAAACGAACGGAGCAAGACATGGCATCTCTCAACATGCTTTCGGCCGTCGAAGTGGCAGCGGCGATTTCGGCGGGCTCGATAACCTCCGAGGAGCTGACGGCAGCCTGCATTTCCCGCATCAGGGAACGTGAGGAAGATGTCGGCGCATGGCAGTACATAGACCATGAAGCCGCCCTTTCGGCGGCGCGTGCCTGCGATGCAGGGCCAAGCCGCGGCCCGCTGCATGGCGTGCCGGTCGGCGTAAAGGACAATTTCGACACCGTCGACATGCCCACCGGATACGGCTCCGAAATCTATAAGGATCACCGGCCGGTCTGGGATGCTGCGTGCGTCGCGCTGCTGAAAGCGGCCGGCGCGATCATTCTCGGCAAGACGGTTACGTCCGAATTCGCCGCCTATACCTGGGGGAAGACGCGCAATCCGCTCGATCTTTCCCTGACGACGGGAATTTCCTCGATGGGATCGGCAGCGGCGGTTGCCGATCACATGGTTCCGGCGGCGCTCGGAAGCCAGACGAGCGGTTCGATATTGCGGCCCGCCTCCTTCTGCGGCGTGGTCGGTTACAAGCCGAGCTATGGTCTCTTCAATCGCAGCGGCATGCGTCCCCTCGCAGAATCGCTCGACACGGCGGGCTTCTTTACCCGTAGCGTCGCCGACATCGCGTTGTTTTCGGCCGTACTCGCCGATGAACCATACCGGCCGTTAAGCCCCTTGGATTCGGCGCCGCGGATCGGCGTATGCGCCACCCATTCCTGGGATATGGCCTCGCCGGCGGCGCAGACAGCCTTCGTCGAAGCACGCGGACGCATTTCCGCTACGAACACGAAGGTCGTGGAGATCATCTTGCCGGAACCATTTGCCGGCCTGAATGACGCGCTTGTGACGGTGCTGCAGTACGAGGCAGCACGCGCGTTCGCCTATGAATATGCCGAGCGCCGGTCTTCACTCAGCGTCAATTTCCGAAATCTGGTAGAACAGGGCAGGGCCTGCACGCGGGAGCGCTATGAAGCTGCGCAGGATCTCGGGCGGCGGTGCGGGGAGCAGATTGCTGCCATTTTCAAAGAAGTTGATGTCATCATGACGCTCGGTGCCGAATGCGAGCCGCGTCCGGCTTCCGATCCGGTTGGAAATTCTGTCTTCAATCGCCTCTGGACGATGCTGCGGCTTCCCTGCGTGAATCTGCCCCTGATGCGCAGCGCCAGAGGGCTGCCCATCGGCATCCAGCTTGTCGGGCCCGCCGGGCAGGACGGGCATCTGCTATCCTGTGCGGACTGGATCAACGCGCGCTTTGCGCGCTGATACGTCCTTACGTCATCTCGATTTGAAGGAAGGACACGATGAAGCTATTGGTACCGGTTAAGCGTGTTGTTGATTACAACGTGAAGATCCGCGTGAAGGGGGACGGGACGGGTGTTGAGCTGGCCAATGTGAAGATGTCGATGAACCCGTTCGACGAGATCTCCGTTGAGGAGGCGCTGCGGATCCGGGAGGCGGGCAAGGCGGACGAGGTGGTGGTGGTTTCGATCGGCCCGGCCAAGGCGGAGGAGACGCTGAGGACGGCGCTCGCCATGGGGGCGGACCGGGCGATCCTGGTGGAGACGGACGAGACGATCGAGCCGCTCGCCGTGGCCAAGATCCTGAAGGGCGTTGCCGATGCCGAGCAGCCGGGGCTGATCATCGTCGGCAAGCAGGCGATCGACGACGATTCGAACCAGACCGGCCAGATGCTGGCGGCGCTGCTGGGCACGGCCCAGGCCACCTTCGCCTCGAAGATCGAGCTTTCCGACGGCAAGGCCCAGGTGACCCGCGAGGTGGACGGCGGCCTGCAGACGATCGAGATCAGGCTGCCGGCGGTGGTCACCAGCGACCTGCGGCTGAACGAGCCGCGCTATGCCTCGCTGCCGAACATCATGAAGGCGAAGAAGAAGCCGCTCGACAGGAAGACGCCGGCCGATTTCGGCGTCGACACCACGCCGCGGCTGAAGGTCTTGAAGACCGAGGAGCCGTCGGGCCGCAAGGCGGGCGTCAGGGTGGCGTCGGTCAGCGAACTCGTCGAGAAGCTCAAGACCGAAGCCGGCGTGCTTTGATCAGGTTGGAACAGGAGTAAAACACCATGGCCATTCTTCTTCTGGCTGACCACGACAACGCAACGCTGTCCGACCAGACCGCCAAGGCGCTGACGGCGGCGGCCAAGATCGGCTCCGACGTGCATGTGCTCGTCGCCGGCAAGGACGCCAGGCCGGCGGCCGAGGCGGCTGCGAAGCTTGCCGGCGTCACCAAGGTGCTGCTGGCCGAAAGCGATGCGCTCGCCAACAACCTCGCCGAGCCGCTCTCGGACCTGATCGTCTCGCTTGCCGGCGGCTACGACGCCATCGTCTCGGCCGCCACCTCGGTCGGCAAGAGCGTCATGCCGCGCGTCGCCGCCCTCCTCGACGTCGCCCAGGTCTCGGAGATCATCGAGGTGGTTTCGTCAGACACCTTCAAGCGGCCGATCTATGCCGGCAACGCCATCCAGACGGTGCAGTCGACGGATGCCAAGAAGGTCGTCACGGTGCGCACGGCCTCCTTCGCCGCCGCGCCCGAGGGTGGCCCGGCCCCGGTCGAGGCCGTTGCCGCCGGTTCCGACCCGGGGCTTTCGACCTTCGTCAGGGATGCGCTGTCGTCCTCCGACCGTCCGGAGCTGACGTCTGCGAAGATCATCATCTCGGGCGGACGGGCGCTGGGCTCGGCGGAGAAGTTCCGCGAGGTCATCCTTCCCGTTGCCGACAAGCTCGGGGCTGCCGTCGGCGCCAGCCGCGCGGCCGTCGATGCCGGCTATGCGCCGAACGACTGGCAGGTCGGCCAGACGGGCAAGGTGGTGGCGCCGCAGCTCTACATCGCCTGCGGCATATCGGGAGCGATCCAGCATCTGGCCGGGATGAAGGATTCGAAGGTCATCGTCGCCATCAACAAGGACGAGGAGGCGCCGATCTTCCAGATCGCCGACTACGGCCTGGTGGCCGACCTGTTCGAGGCCCTGCCCGAACTCGAAAAGGCGCTCTGACCATCCCACATCCGGCCCTTCGCAACTGCGAATGACTGGAAAATTCCAAACGATCGCGATATCAATCTTGCCGGGCTCGAAATCGCCCGGCAAATTTGCAGATAAGGCGATCCACGATCAAGTGGAACGCGGGGGGGGGGGTGGCGATGGCCTGTATCCCAAGAAGGTCTCATCAATTCAGCCAACGGCTATCCGCTCGATACAGTCCGATGTGCGGCGCGCCGAGAATTGTCATCGGGCGATACTGATCTCTTCTTTTTCGCGCAAACAGGCTTGCCCCAAACTGTGCCGGTTGAGCGGATGCCGGCTATCCGATCCTTACTCCCGCTCCCTTGGGAAGCCTATCGAATTCGACGCCATGTCCCGCTAGGACCGATGGAAGTCGCCTGTCTTCCAAAGCGGCTGCGACAAGGACCGTGATTGCATCTATAAGTCCAATCGCCATATGTGCATTCGAATCTCGATGTCGGCGATCGGGACCTTGCTTGAAAAATGGTAGATCGATTGATTGGTGGTGAAACGATAAATCTTCCCTCCCTGCAGTTGACCAATTTTGTAGAGTTGGGCGAGCCAGGCTGCTACAAGCTCCCCTGACGCAAAGAACCAAAGGTTGAAAATGACTGCATCGAAGGTCAAACGGGGCGGATCAAAGGGCCGAGGCTCCGCCAAGGCCGCTGCAACCATCATCGATGTTGCCCGTGAGGCAGAGGTCAGCCAGATCACCGTGTCCCGGGTCATCCGCAAGATGGGCCTGGTCTCCGACGAAACTCGCGACCGTGTCCTGAAAGCCATCCAGAAGCTTGGCTATGTTCCAAACCGCATGGCCGGGACCCTTGCCGGCGGGCAATCCGATCTGATCGGTGTCGTCATCCCGTCTCTCGGGAACAGCGTGTTTTCCGATGTGTTGAGAGGATTGCACGATGCCTTCGCGAATCGCGGCTTTCGCGTCGTCACGACCATTACCGATTACGATCTCGAGCTCGAGGAGCGGCATGTCTCGTCATTGCTTGCATTGCGTCCAGCTGCCCTCATCCTGACCGGATGCGACCACACCGAGGCGACGCGGGCGATGATCACGCGCTCCGGGCTGCCGATCGTGGAAATCATGGACACGGACAAAACGCCGATGGACCTCGCTGTCGGCATGTCCCCCCGCAAGGCTGCGGAAACGAGTGCCGCCTATCTCCTGCAGCGCGGATATCGCAGGTTCGGCTATGTTGGGCACGATAATGCCCATCGGGATTTGCGCGCCTGGCGCCGCAGGGCAAGCTTCCTATCCGCGGTCAAGGCCGGCGGCGCCACCGTTGTGGGTGAACACCTGTCGAAGGGGCCGTCCTCGGTCCCGGCCGGACGTGTGGCCCTCCAGCGACTGTTGGCTAGCCATCCGACGGTCGACGCCGTCTATTTCTCGAACGACGACATGGCGGTCGGCGGGATCTATCACTGCCTCGCCGAAGGCATCGAGTTTCCCGGGAAGCTGGCTATCTTCGGCTTCAATGGCCTCGACATCGGTCAAACCATGCCGAAACCATTGTCCACAATCCTGACATTTCGTTACCAGACGGGCTATCTCGCCGGGAACGCGATCATGGCACGGATCGACGAAGATTATGCACCGGCCTCGATCGACGTCGGTTTCAAGCTGATCGAGGGCGAGACCGCCTGACCTCAGGCAAGATCGAAGCGCCGCCGCAGATCGGTCACCTGTTCGCCGGTCAGCGGTCGCGTCGGCGAGCCGCGCAGCATCAGGAAAATGCGGGCGGTCTCCTCAAGCTCCTCGACGGCGTACATAGCGCTTTCGATGCTCGATCCGGCGACGACCGGGCCATGGTTGGCAAGAAGCACGGCATGATGATCCGTCGCAAGGTCCTCCACCGCTTTCGAAAGGCTCTCATCGCCGGGCGGGCAATAGGGAACCAGAGGCAGACGCCCGACGCGCATCACATAGTAGGCGGTCAATGGGGGCAGGCAATCGCATTGGTTCAAGCCGTCCATGCAGGATACGGCGACCGAATGCGTGCAGTGCAGATGAATGACGGCGCTTGCGTTTTTGCGGCGGCCATACATGGCGCGATGGAGGAAGCTTTCCTTTGTCGGCTTGTCTCCGTCCAAAAGCCGGCCGGACTCGTCCAGTCGCGACAGGCGTGCCGGATCAAGGTTGCCGAGCGATGCGTTGGTCGGCGTCATCAGCCAGCCGCCATCTTGGTGCCGAACGGATATATTTCCGCTGGAACCGAAAGTCAGCCCGCGATCGAATAGCGATGCTCCGATGGAGCAGAGTTGTTCCCGTTGCTTGCTGTCGCTCATCTGCCTTGTCTCCTTGTTCCGCGCGTGCAGCATCAGGCCGGATGACCGGCCACGATGTCCCCAATTATCGCATGCTCGCCGGCTCTGAACACCGTGTGAAAAATATCACCGTCGAACATGGCAAGAAGTTTCTGCGTCAATTCCCGGCTGCGAGCGCGCACCTCCGAAGCCAGCGCGCGCTCGATGGCTTCCATCGAAGGGTAGCGCAAGGCCAGGACCATCTCGAAACGCGGATCTTCCGTGTCGCTTTCGGCCTGCCGCAGCACTCGCACCTCTTCCGCGCCCGGAAAGCGGACCTGAAGAGGTACCAGCATTTCCTCGACGGTGCGGTCGAACTCCTCCTGCAGGCCGCTTTTGACGCGGCCGCGAAAAAACGTACAGCGAACGAACAAGTGCACCTCCTGTCATATGTGTAAGCGTCGATGACAACGTTAGCATTCATAGCGGCCGTAAATTCGGAGTCAAGGCAGTTGCCTTCTGCTACGGTCGACGGCGCAAATATCTGCGGATCTCCGCTGTAGATCTCGCTGTTCGGGCCGGAGAAGCGTGAATTTTGCTCTGAACTTCCGCTAGAATCGCCTCTTTCAATGCAATCAGGTTCGTTTGCACGATATTTCTTCTCGAAGGCATAGCTCCAGCTCTGACCTCTATCATTGTCATTTTTGATGTTGACAACAGCCAATTTGAGTCATTAATTATGACAACGTTGTCATTTGACACACTGACATTTGTCCCAAAAATGACCGTTTTTGGCACAGGGGGCTGAATGCTAATCGGGTACATGCGCGTGTCGAAGGTGGACGGCTCGCAGAGCCTCGACCTGCAGCGTGATAGTCTCGTGCAAGCGGGAGTCGATCCGAACAACATCTATCAGGACCTGGCGTCGGGGAAACGCGACGATCGACCGGGCTTTGCGGCGTGCCTGAAAGCATTGCGGCGAGGGGACACGCTTGTCGTGTGGAAGCTCGACCGGCTCGGCCGCGATCTGCGCAACCTGGTGAACACGGTTCATGATCTTACAGCGCGAGACATCGGCGTGAAGGTCCTAACCGGACATGGCGCATCAATCGACACGACGACGCCGGCGGGCAAGATGGTTTTCGGGATCTTCGCCGCTCTGGCTGAGTATGAACGCGAACTGACAATAGAACGTACTGTGGCGGGCCTCTCTGCTGCGCGAGCGCGCGGGAGAGTAGGAGGGAGACCGCCGAAAATGACAAAGGCGAAGTTACGTTTGGCTATGGCTGCGATGAGCCAGCCGGGAACGAAGGTCGGGGAACTATGCCGGGAATTAGGCATTACCCGATCGACCCTTTATCGGCATGTCGGGCCAGACGGCACCTTGCGGACCGAGGGGAAAAAGCTCCTGCCAAGCTAGTCGTATTTGACATTGAAAATGTCGCAGGATTCATTGTGAAATGATTCTGCTGGATGGAGCAAAACATTGACTCCATTAAGGGAGATGATAACGGTTAGGACGTTCTCTTGTATAAAAGTACACCAATAAGCGCACCAAATAAAATCGAACGTGGGAACGACAGACGGGCGGAACAGATGAAGGGCATCTCAAAGGTAATAACGTTTGACGGACCACCTGAACCAGAGAAAATAAAACCGGGTGAAGCCGGCGTGAATCTCTCTTGGTTGACAGAACTCGCGGATAACCCTCCTCCAAAAAACAGGCATTGGTCTAAGATGCTTCGGGAGTTGGTGTTAAATCCGCGAGCGGATGGGACAACTCCGACAAATGACGAGCTGGCGGCTAAACTCGAAGTCTTTCGAGATACAGTGATGCGCGCCAAAAAGCGTTGGCAAAAGATCGGCGTGATCTATCGCGTCAATTACAACGGCGTTTATGCTTACAATCCCAAAATGCTTGTCGCGAAAGACAAGGACGGGAATGTCATAAAGCACGTGTCGATTGATGTGCGGGCGGCGTCCGATATGGAGGCCTACCACTAGGGCAACTAGCGGTACTTCTCAAAAAGATCGACCTGTTCGGGCTTGTCTCCGGCCGTCTCTGGATGTGCCGGAGCACTCGCATTTTCGCGTGCGGCCTCGGCCGCCGCTTTGAAGGCTTCTTCAAGCGGCAAGTCCTCTTGTTCGGTATCTTCGGTCAAAGGGAGCGCACCTCGTGGTGGCGGTGAGTTCTTACCAAGAACCGCCTTCACATAGACGTCGATATCGGCGTCACTGGTGAAGGTGCCGGTTGGTTTAAAGGTGTAGGTCCACTCGGCCGGAACGTTCGACGGGCGATGATCCTTTGCGTCTTCAGGGAAGGGGAATTTGACCTGATAGACGTTCTTGCCGATCCCGGTAACGAAGGCGGTCACACCTTCATCATCGACGCCCAATTCCGTGCTGAATTCCGATCGTTCGATAGGGCTGGCGCGATGCGTCTCCTTCAGCCATTTCGTCGCGCCATCGGTCATCATGTCCCGACGATACTCATAGAATGTCGTCTCGCCAAGGTCACGTTCCATGCGTTCGGCTGTGGGGCCAAAGTTGATACGAGTTATGACCTTTGTGCCAACAGACGCTATGAGGACGTCGAGGACTTCCTGTCCGTAGTTTTTGGCGATCTGGGACAGGTCTTGCAGACCGAGAACGGCACAGACCCCCTTGGACCGACCGAGAGTAACGAAGCGCTCGAAATCCTGAATTTCAGGAAGCTGACCCCATTCGTCAAGGAAGAACCATATACGGCGCAGGTCATGGTCTGAAAGCAGGTTACTGTCCGTTACCGTAGAGACTGCGACCGCGTAAAGCGCGGAGATCCAGCCGTCAGACAGTTCGGCATATCGACCGGAGTGCTGGACAATGACCGTTCTCTGATCGGTCTTGTTGACCAGCCATTCACGCAACCGGAATCGCTGCCTTCCCTCATAGGTCGGCCATGCCGTCGCCAGCATTTCGAGCAGGCGCATATTCGTTTCGAGCTGTCCGAGAGTGGACATGACTTGCTTGTAATCGGCGGTCAAAAATATGTCGGCTCCGCGCTGATACTTGAGCATGATCCGGAGCAGTTTTTCCTGATCCTGACGCGTTTCATTGAGCAGATCGAGCCATGTCCATTCCTTCGGTTTTTCCGCCATCAGCTTGATAGCGCAGCCGGCGAGGACAGCGCGAGCGCTCTGCGTAAAAAACGGATGTCCGTCATCCGGAATGATACGTTGCGCCAATTCAACAGCGTCCTGTGACACGATCAAATCGGCCGCAATATCCCAAACCGCCGAACGGTCATCCTGTGGCGCCAGAAGAAGCGGAGGAACCTCTTTTCCGTCACGAACCGATGGAGGTGTTATGCGGGTATAGTCACCCTTCTCATCGAAGATGATAGCTTTGTCCCCGCGTTCGACAACGGAGCCGATCATGCGACGAAAAGTTACCGTCTTTCCACCCCCCGGAGCGCCAAGGATGAATGTGTGATTTGTCTCGCGAGGGAGCGTGTAATGCCATCCATTGAACATATGGATTCCGCGAGTCTTCGGATAGCGATTGTGCTTCTGCTCGTAACGAGCAGCACGCAACAAAGCGTCCATTCCCTCTACGACCATTCCCGAGATAATGACGCGTTGCCGAACCACGAGCCACTTCTGATAAATGAATACTCCGAGGAGGGCGAGAGCGACTATAAGAGGCGCAATAACGACTACCTGGTTGCGAATAGCTGAACCGGCGAGGGGGCTTCCAATCGCTTCAAGATGGGATCGGCAAGCGCCCCATTTCCATATCGTCAGGCAATCCCATGCCTGCGAAAAAGAGAGCTGGACGAAATGACCATTCGCCGTAGGCCATGATGGGTTCACGAAGCGGAAGTACCACAAGAGCGGCGTCATGACCGCCGCCACAATAGCGGCGATAACGAGAACTCCAACAGCAGGTTCAGGCGGTTTCCGTATCATTTCTCAAAAGCCTTCCTGCCCTTTTCAATCATCGCAGTGCGAAGCTTCTCGTTATCCTTTTGCTCAAAAGCCGTCAGCAGCACACCGAGGATGAAAGCGGGGTTTTCATTGCGAAGACCCGCCTTCACGACGAGGCCGCCAAGCATGATTTTCTCATGCGCATCCTTTTGCCGATTTGCCGCCATCTTGTCTCGATACTCCCTTTGTCGCTTCCCAAGCAGGAGCGCTAAGCGTCCCGCTTCACTCGGCGGGTGTTTGTTGAAATCGCTCGGCCACCTCTTTCAAAGCCTTGAGCAGATCGCGATCGGAGACTTCAACGTCAGCGAGGCCGGCTTTGACCGCTAGGCTTCCTAACCTTTCAGCTTCTTTTGCACGCTCAGCGTCTAGCTGCTGCTGGAGACGTGCAATCTCGTCTTGGATCTTCGATACCTTTGATGTGCGAGCCACGAATAACCTCCGATGTTGCGCTGTACACTTGTCATTGATACCGCCAGTTGCTCTATACGGCAAGATTGAATTCCACTCGATGAGCTGTCGAGCGGTAGCGAGCCAATAAGAAAAACAAAGTGTTGGCGGAGCCAACGCATTGTCAGTCCCGTCCGGAGCCGCGCAGCGCTCCGGTTTCTAAGGGCGCACTTATGTATCGACAAGTCGATACCTGCTTGTTATGTGTGTTCGCATGGCGATATTTCATCTTCATGCGAAGGTTTTAAGCAGGGCGACCGGGCAAAGCGCGGTCGCAGCAGCATCATATCGCCATTGCGCCGCCATGACTAATCAGACCTATGAACGGTCCTATGATTTTTCCAACAAGAAGGGAAACGTTCACAGCGAATTCGCGATACCAGCTAATGCGCCGGAATGGGCGCAGGCTCTCGCGAACCTTTCCCCGGTTCAGGCGTCGGAGGCCTTTTGGAATAAAGTTGAGGCATCCGAGAACAGGAAGGACGCGCAGTTTGCTCGTGAAATGACACTTGCCCTGCCCATTGAGTTTTCGCGAGAACAGAACATTGCCCTGGTCCGCGAATTCGTGGAGGAGAACTTTTCAAAGAAGGGGGTCGTGGCGGATTGGGCGTATCACGAGATCAAGGGCAATCCGCACGTTCATATCATGAGCGCTTTGCGGCCTCTGACAGATGAGGGATTTGGAGCAAAAAATGTTCGCGCGGTTGATGAGAATGGTGAGCCGAAATTCTCGAAGAACGGCCATGCCCTCTATCGCCAGTTCGCCGGAGACAAGGAGCTCATCCCTGCACTGAGAGAAGCATGGGCGGATGTGCAGAACCATCATCTTGCCTCACACGGGTTCGATATTCGTGTTGACCACCGCTCCTATTCAGAGCAGGGAATTGCGATCGAACCAACCATGCACCGCGGGCCTACCGCCGAGGGGATGGACCGGAAAGGGGTGAAGTCGGATCGCATAGAGATCAATGCAGAGATCGAAGCGACACGCCGCCAGCAGGTGATGGCAGATCCTTCCATCATCCTGAAGCTGATCACCGCTGAAAAGTCTGTCTTCGATGAGCGCGACGTTGCGCGAACAGTCCATCGCTACACCGATTCCTACGAGGATTTTCAGGCGCTGTTCCTCCGCGTAGGCGCGCTTGAAAATCAGGTGATGATCGCATCACCGATCTTCGATCCTATGACAGACAAGATCATTGAGCGCGCAAAATATACAACGACGGAAGTGCTCGATACCGAACGAACTATGATCGCTTCTGCGCGGTCGCTAGTCGGTCGGGACGGTTTTGCGGTCAATCAGAAGAGCGCTGATAAGGTTGTCGCAGAGGTTGAGAAACGTGCCGGTTTCAAATTCGATCCAGAGCAAAAGGTTGTCATTTCTCGCCTAACTGAAAAGGCGGGTATCGCCGTCATGGTCGGTTACGCAGGTGCCGGCAAATCGACTGTGATGAACGCTGTACGCGCGGTTTACGAGGGAGAGGGGAGACGTGTCGTAGGCGGAGCGTTGGCCGGCAAGGCTGCAGTCGGCTTGCAGGAAAGTGCAGGCATTGAATCCCGCACGCTTGCCTCCTGGGAGGCGTCTTGGAAGAACGGCCTTCGCCAGTTGGGGCCGGGCGATGTGTTCGTACTTGATGAAGCAGGCATGGTCGGTTCAGCGCAGATGCAGCGATTTGTTTCTGCGGTGGAAGAAGCCGGAGCGAAGCTCATCTTACTCGGTGATGCGCGCCAGTTGCAGCCGATTGAAGCTGGTGCCGCCTTCCGGGCTATTGCCGATGACGCAGGGTACATCGAGCTTACGGGCGTTCGCCGCCAGCGCGAAGAATGGATGCAGAATGCGACTATTGAATTCGGCAAGGGGAATACCGCGGACGCGATCGGGCGCTACGTCGAACATGATCTCGTCCAGCTCGAATCTGACAGTGCATCGGCTCGGAATTCTTTGATCGGCAATTGGCGGAGTGATTGGGAGGCCGGCGTCGATGTGTTGATGCTTGCGCATCGCAATGTCGATGTCCTTGCTCTGAATATGGCTGCCCGAAACGTTATCAAAGAGGGAGGTGGTCTTCAGGAGGAACATGGGTTCCGGACTGATCGGGGCCAGCGTCAGTTTGCGGTTGGGGATCGTATCGTATTTCTGGAGAAGAGCCGTGAACTTGGTGTCGAGAACGGTTCATTCGGCAATGTAGAGGAGGCTAGTCGCGGCCGTCTCGTGATTGGTCTGTTTGACGGCCGAAGCGTCACCGTCGCACAGAACGGTTACGCGAATATCGATTATGGCTACGCAGCGACGATCCACAAGAGTCAGGGCGCGACGGTCGATCGTGCCCACGTTCTGGCGAGCCCGACGATGGACGCGCACATGACGTATGTGGCGATGAGCCGGCATCGAGACAGTGCGACCCTTTATGCAGGTTCCGATGAATTCGGAACTCTTGATAAGTTGGTGGACACACTTTCACGCGATCGCATGAAGGATACCACTCTCGCTTATGAACGGACTGACGATTACCGTCTGAGCGTGAAGGAATTTGCTGAACGGCGCGGCATCCCATCATTCAGCGAAATTGGGGATATGTTCCGTCATCAGCTTGCGGCATTGCGAGAGCGCTTCACGAAGGTTGCCGAGCGGCTGGAAGCCATTGGCAAGAAATTCGCCCATGTCATTCGGCCTGAGCAGCAACAGGGCAAAGCCGCCGAACATCGGCCGGAATATCAACCGTCACAGCGGCAGGTCGTAACGGTTCCGGACATCACATTCCCCGAAATGACTTCTGCGGTTCGTCAAGCCCTTTCCCGATTGGAGCATAATCTAGGACATGCCCAAATCTCCGATACGGATCGAGCACGTCGGCGTTGGTTCACGAGTGCTGGATATGAATTAAGGGACGGTTCAGCCGCCACGGATCTTCAGCGCTTCAATCGGGAAATTGCTTCCATTATTCCGCAAGCGACTGTCGTTGCCATCGGTCCGGATCTCGGCGCCGACGATCGCAATCAGGTTCAGTCGCTATTACCGGAGTCGGTTCGAGAGGCTTTCATCGACAACTGGCCGCTGATCCATGCCGGGCAGAAAGCCGGTCAGGATCTCACGCGCCTCGAACTCGCGCAGACGCTCAACAGCGAAGCGAAAGAGAGGCTGGTAGTCGAACAGTATGAAAGGAGGCAGGCGATGTTTGCGACACCAGAAAAGCCACTTGTTGCAGCAATCTCCGACTGGCGCGATAGCATCGAGGCGACGGTTGCGGCACGGATGGAAACCCGGCCGGTCATGCAATCAGCAACACGCCGTCTCGAGACGGCGGTTGCAGCCGTCTGGCAGCGGCCTGAAGCCGTGCTTTCTGCGCTGCGGAACCTGATAGATGACGGGCGGGTTCTAGTCGCCGATTTAGCGCAGTCCATTCGGGATAATCCAGCATCTGTTGGCGAGCTTCACGGCAGCAGAAGCATGTTCGGCCGAAATGACGGCGTGCGAGAGAAGGCGCTGGCAGCGGTCTCGCCGGCGATCTCGGCCTTGCAGGATTACGGCCAGGTTCGAAGCAATCTGAGGAATGATCTGACCAAGGACGAGCAGCGGTTCCGTACCCTGATGCGGGAGCCAGTTGATGATCTTTCGCAGGCTGCACGCGAGCTTGTCGGTCGTATCGAGAGAACGCCTGCAGATCGTCTAGGGACGTTGATTAGATCGGCGGATGATCAGCAGGCAATGGGTGAGTTGCGCCGGTTTGTCGAGACAGTTCGCGACCGGTTCGGTTTGCCGGGAACAAATGAGCTTGATCGCGATCGCCTCGCCCAGGCGATGCCCGGTGCTGATCAGGAGCGGGTTGAAGCGTTCGCAGCCGGGTACGCGAAAGCTGACCAGCTTGTGACGACTGTTCAGGCCGCTCAACAGGCGCAGAAAATAGAGATGGCACACGAGCAGCAGCAAACGCGCGGACGAGAGAAGGGGCACGGAATCTCGTATTAAGATTGTAGGAAAATGCCCGCTTTGGTGATGCTGTATATTGCAAAATCCGTCAAATTGGGTAGGACTGAATTTGAGAGGGTGATCATTCCATTGATCGCTTGTCCATAATGAGAGACAAGGCGACTTTTGATGCGGAACTCAGTAATTGTAGCTCTGGCATTCCTATTGGGTGCCTGCGCGAACAAGAAAGAGAATTTCGATACTCTATCGGTTAGAAAATATCTCGATTCGTCGTTGGTGACTGTGAACGAGGAAAAGCGATATGCTTCGCTATATCCGAGAGCACTAGAGCCTCATGCAAGTAATACTGTCAGGCTGCATCCGGAGACCGCCGGACAAGAGCTTTTACAGCCGGTCCATGCCCGTTGGAACGGTACTCTGGATGATATCACACGGAAGGCGGCCCGCATGGCCGGTTATTCCGTTAGGGCGAATGGAGAACGTTCAGGGTCTCCAATCTTGGTTTCGGTCCATTGGGCTGACATGACGCTTCTTGGCCTTTTGCGGGAAGCCTTCGGCCAAGGAAAGGGGCGTGCATGGCTGGAAATTGACCAGTTTGCACGCGTCATGACCATCCACTACGCCCGGCCTGAAAAAAGCCCGGTCCCGCACCTGGACGACACCAAGCTATGAAGCAGTTTCCAACAATCCTTGCCGCACTGTCCGTCTCCGTTGCCCTGGCCGGTTGCACCACGACCGGTTCATCAAATCCGGACGAGCCGCCTCCACCTCCAACCCTTGGCGGAGTGGACAACCTAACTGGCGGGACGGCCGCACCGATGACTTACGAGCAGTTTGCCCGTAAGACGCGCAGCGGGACCGGCGCGAACGCGGTCGATTCAGAGCGGTATTCGGCACTGCGCGACGCAGCGCTCTCATATGCCGCTCAGGCCGCCTATGAGCGACGTTCATGGGAGATCCTGAGAGAGCTTGAGGCGCAGTCGTCGAGGCTTTCGCAAGAGTTCAATTTCAATGATGTGGTCTACAAGGCACCGAAAGAGGCGGGCTATGTCGTTCCTCCTGTTGTGAGCAGGGCCAAGGAAGCGATCACCATCACGGACGGCGGCCGCGAAAGCGTTGCGGCCGATGAATATTACCGCATCGAGAAGCCGGGTCGCCTCGTGGCCGTGATACCGAGCTGGCGCGATTATCTGGTTATCGGCGTCGATAAGACTCCAGATCCCTCAGACCAGTTTCTTCCTTCTGGAAAGGAAGAGCGAAAGATTTGGGACCGCTATATGGCTGAAGGCTGGCGGCAGGGGCGGATGCAGGCCGAGGAAGCGTTGAAGGAGAACATGAATCTTCTTCGCCGCGACTATTTGGGAATGGTCGAATATCGGCGTCTTGTTGATGCTGGCCTGGTCAAGAGCCTTGTAGTGACGTCGAGCGAGGTTCGTGCCAAGGGCACGCCGGAAGAGCTGTTTATCGGCCAACGCCGGGTGAAGATCGAGAATGCCGCAACATTCGTTTCCGACCCGCGGCGTTGGAAACCGATCACTCGGAGATTCGAGGTCTCCAAGTGAACGGAAATTCTATATCGAGCCAGACAAGCACGGTCGATCCCGCCGACCCCCTTGGCCTTCGCAAGCAGGAAGGGGGGTATGGCGGTCTCGTCATCGTCGTAGCGCTGATTGCTGTGGTTGCTGGCTATTGGCTCTATAGGCGAGGGAAATGATTGACGAATCGCGTCTGGACGATACTCCATTCAAGCCAACCGACTCCTTCGTACCCGTTCTGAAGGAAGAGCCGACGCGGTTCGATTCCTCGCCCGAGATTTTCGACACATTCATCGTTGGGGCCGGCAAGCGCGGGGCGTCTGACATTACCATCCAGTCGGAAGCCCGGCCGCGCATCCAGATCAATTCTCGCCAGCATTTCGGCACCAAGCGCATGTTGCTTCGCTCCGAGGTCGATCTGCTGCTGTCATATATCTGGCGATCGAGCGATGCGCCGAGCATCTTGCGGCAGGGCCGTTGTCTCGACTTCTCCTATGAAGTCCAAGTCAGTCGCCATGAGCGGCATCGTTTCCGCGTCAACGCAACACCAATCACGAAAAACGGTGGCTCCGGCGTCGAACTGACGATGCGCTCATTGCCGTCGCGCACTCCCACCCTAGACGACGTTCAGTTTGAAGAAGAGTTGAGGCCGTTTCTCAATCCAAAGTCCGGCATAATCGTCATTGCCGGCGGCACTGGACATGGAAAATCGACCACCATGGCGGCGATCACCCGCCATCACCTTGAAAACCATGAGAATCCTCGAAAGATTGTCGACTTTCAGGCACCGATCGAATTCACCTTCGCCGACATCCTTAGCGAGCAGGGCGATTCTGCGAGCCTGATCGGCCAATCAGAGATCGGGGAGGGCCGTGACCTTCCGACCTTTGCAGCCGGAATCTGGTCATCCCTTCGGCGAGCGCCGGCGATCATCAATGTCGGTGAGGCACGCGATCATGGCTCTATGAGCGGCTGCATCGCGGCCAGCATTCAGGGCCACATCGTCAATACGACCACTCATGCCGGGTCGGTTGCCGAGGGCCTACGGCGCATGGCGATGGAGTTCCCTGCCGAGGAGCAGGCAGCGCGAGCATTCGACCTGATCAGCTCGTTACAGATCTTCATCACACAGCATCTTATCCGCACGTCGGACGGTACAAGGCGCTTTGCAGTCCGCGAATTCCTTGTGTTCGATGATGATGTTCGCGACCGGTTTCTGGATAAGCCGATCGACGGATGGTCCGCTGTGGTGCGCCAGCTCCTGAAGGAAGGCATGAAGTCCGACAAGGTGATTGCACGACCGCTCGCGCAATCCACCATGAAACTCGTCGATGAAGGCTGGATCACGATGAGCGAGGCACGGAGCTTTATTCCGCGGTCGATGTTCGAGATCCTTGCATAATGGAGAAACGGGATGGCTGATCAGGATTGGTATGCAGTTAGGCCTATGACCGAGGCCCAGGAACGAGACGCGCGGGTAGATTTGACTATGATCATACGCGGCGAAGAACTGGACCTACCTTGGGGTCGATTAAGGAGGCTTTTAGATCACGAGCTCGTCGTGATTTCTTTTCCCGTGCACACCCAGGGAAGCGTGAGGTCGTTAGATCCGACCGACAAGGGGCTGCGCTTCCTGGGAGTGAAGGAACAATGACGACAAAAGGAAACGTTCAGAGGCTGTCAGGCCGCGGAGCAATTAGGCACCCAAAAAAGGCACGATGACATGGATTATCTTCTCAATACGTTTGCTCAAATGCCACGCGTTGTCCTTGATAATTTGGCAATCGCCGTGTTGGTAAGTTTGGTGATGCAAGCCGGAACGGCCGTCATTCTTACGAAAACCGATTTAGTTCCGCAAGAGCAGCGCGGTGAGTTTTATTTTTATGTGAAGTATGCTGGAAGCATCGGCTTAGGTCGATCCTCAAGGATAAGAATACTATTATTACTCATATTGGTAGTAGTATTCGACTCAATTAGTATCGGCGCAGCATCATTTTTTATAGAAATGCTGTGTTCCAATGGCAATGCTTTGATGACGGGCAATGGATATCCCTTGGAATATGCGGACAAGGCCATGGGGGCACTATCCGGTGTCCTTACAGTAGTTTTTATGCTCACACTAGGGTCCAGACTCATAACCAGTAGCTGACAGTTGCGGCGATGCAGATGGCGGCCAGGAAGTTGGTTGCAAGCCTGTCATAGCGGGTAGCGATGCGACGAAAGTCCTTGAGGCGGCAGAACATGCGCTCGATGGCGTTGCGGTCGCGGTAGAGATAGGGCGAGAAGCAGTTCTTCCACTTCCGGTTTGCCTTCGGCGGTATGTTGGCAAAGGCGCCGCGCTCCTTGACCTGACGACGGATGGCGTCGCTGTCATACCCTTTGTCAGCGTTCAGTAGAGATGTCGGCGGCATGCGTTGGATGAGCACTTCGCCGGCCTTGCAGTCGGCGACATGGCCTCCGGTCAGGAGGAAGGCAACAGGCCTGCAAAGTTCATCGGTCAGGGCATGGATCTTGGTGGTGCGGCCGCCGCGCGATCTGCCGATCGCCTGGTTGAGTTCCCCTTTTTTCCTCCCGCCGCACTGCGGTGGGCTCGGACGGCAGAGGAATCGATGAGCAGCTGAGCAGGTGGTCCGCCGGCATTGGCCAGGGCGTGGAATATGGAGCTCCATATCCCTTTGGCTGCCCAGCGCTGGAAGCGGTTGTAGAGTGTCTTCCTCGGACCGTAGACGGAAGGTGCGTCAACCCAACGCCCTCCGCTCTTGATGACATGGATGATGCCGCTGATCACCCGCCGGTCATCTACACGAGGCTTGCCACGGGTGTCGGTGGGAAGGTGCGGTCTCAGCTTCGCGAACTGCTCGTCGGTCAGCCAGAAATGATCCCGATTCATCGCTGTTCTCCTTTCGGAGGCCGTGAATCATATCAAGCCGCGTGACGGAACCCCTTAATGGGTCCGGACCCTAATATGGAAAGGTGGCAATGCTATTCTCACATGTCAGCGGTAATGTCGTAAAGGAGATAGCTGGTGTCAAAGTTCATTAAATGGTGTTTCTATGGCGAGAAAGAAGTGCGCAAATCCATGGGGATTTTATGGCCAATCCTGATAGGCTTAATATTTATAGTATTTTGGCCGTTGGGTAACAAAGCGGGTGATGCGTTCTTTCATTATATGGCTAACTAAGTGATCATGAGGCTGATAGGAGACAAAGCGCATGTCGGATCAGGAAATGCGGATTTTTATCATTACAGTTGCAGCCGTTCTTGTTGCAAAAGTTATTTGGGCTGTAGGGCGAAATCTATTGTTCGGCCGACGCGCTGATACACGAGGTTACAGCGGGACATCGATCCGAAAGGTATAGGAGATGCAAGAATATTGACGATAAGGGCCACTGATGATTATCCGACCAACAGAGCATTAATCTTTGATGATGGCACCGATTCGCCTTCGGTTGTGGGGTTTTTAGAGGATCACGAGGGTAATCTTCTCAAAGTCAGCTTCGAGGCAGATGGTACCATTCGCATTTGCTCTGATGGACGAGAGCAAATAAGCATCACAAAACATACTGCGCGTATGATAGCCAACCTTTCTGATATGGCAGCCCATTTCTGGATTGATCTCCAAGCATACCGGGTTGGTGAAAAGTGGGTTGGCTGGAGGAAGTTGGCCGTCGTCCAACTAAACAGCTAAAGGATCAATACGAAATCATCAGTACAATATTTACGTGAGCAAGCTTCATGTTGATAGAATCCATTGTCGGTAGTTTGTTTGGCGGACCTCAACCAAAGACCCCCAATGAAAAGATGCTGCATAGGATCATGATGGTTATTGTCATAAACTTTCTGATCGTTCTTGTGATTTTTTCAGTACGCTCACCCGCGGATGAATCAGCGAGAACGTTCTGTGAAAAAAAACCTAGTCCGTATGAGAGCACAAGTGATTGCATTGCGAAATGGGATAAGGTCGCCGTTGCCCTTGGCTCGATCAGAGAAATCGATGCGGCAAGTGTCTCACGATGCAAAGCAGAATTTGGCACGGATATGCTAGCCGTTTGGAATTGCGCTAAATTGACGGATGGATCGCCGGTTTCTGCTCGATTCAGGACACCCGGCGAAGGTGACTAACAAAGTGCAATATGATATTGCTCAATAAAATCAACAAGTTAGTTCCATAATAAACCTTATGCGACTAAGCCATTGAATTTATTGGAATAAATATGGCTACTACTTCTTGTCGTCATTGTTCGTACTCACCTGTCGCCAGCAACGCTCCATACTGTCCTAAGTGTGGTGGCAAGAGGCCCGGCGAGCGGTGGTATGAAATACCAGTTGGATTAATGATTCTGGCAGCAATCTGCTATTTGGCGTGGCTGTTCTTGTCGTAAGGGCGTTACGCAAGGCCGCCGACAAACCCGCTTAACTCATCAAGCCGCACCATCGAAATCCGTACTGTGCCACGACAGCCGCGCGCTCTGCAGATTGTTTCGCGCTCGAGCTCGTCGATGTACAGGAATTCGCGTTCCGGCGAGACGCATACGATGGCACGGGTGAGGTAATGCACATGACCGCATTTCTTGCACCGCGCCTCGAGCTTCTGATTGTCGGCCAGGTCGCCGACCTTGACGCTTTGTTTCCAGCCCATCACCAAAAATCCTCCGCGGATGGAATGCGCGTGTACGAGATCTTGCCGCCGACGTGGCCGCCGGCCGGCGGCCGCCATTGGCCGAGGCTGACAACAGTGGCAGCATAGCGCGCATTGAGGTTGTCGATTGCCTTGCTGGCGTTTTCCCAACGCCGGCGTTGGCGGTCATCATTGTGAAGTAGATCAAGCTGGCGTTCATGCGCAGGCGTCAGATCATAGAGGGTGACGCCTATCCGGAAGATCGTGAGTCCGCGCGGATAGTCCAGCGCGACCTTTTCCCAAAGTTCGGAAAGGGCGGCAAGGATGGCCTGGTCGTCGTTGACGACCGGTAGGTGGCGCTTTCCCATCCACGATCCATCACGAATCGAGAGCCAGAGCCAGAGGCCGGCGGCATAAAAATTCTCGCGCCGCAGACGCCGCGCCGCTTTTATCAGAAGCAACCGTGAGATCTCGCGCGCGCCGGCCATGGTGCGCGATTCCGGAGGAAGCACGCGCCCATGGCCGAACATGCCCCGGCTCGATGCCTGGGCCTGTATGTCGTAGCCATGGAGAGCATACCAGAGTCGTTCCCCAGTGACGTTGTTCCAAAGCCGACGCATGTGCTTGGGCTGGAGATTATAAAGCTGTTCGGTTGTGTAGATGGACGATCGATAGAGCCGCTTCGCCATATTCCCGCCGACTCCTGGAATATCTTCCATCGCAACCGCGAACAACGGCGCAGGCAGGTCAGCCGGCCGCCAGATCGCCAATCCGTCGCCGTACCGCCCTGCCCCGCGCTTACCTTCCTTACAGGCAATTTTCGCAAGCTGGCGATTAGCGGCGAAGCCGATCGAACAGGTGATAAAGGAACCGACATTCTCTGCGATCGCGGCCTTGATGCGAGCCGACAACCCTTCCGGGTCATTGCGGCCGGTCTCATCGAGGCGGCAAGTCAGCTCATCAATCGATTTAGCCGCGTCGATCGGAATAACGGTCTCTATTTCGGACAGGAGCGCGTTATGCGCCCGCCGATAAAGGTCGGGCTTTTGTGGAACAAGCACCAGGTCTGGACAGAGCCGCTTTGCCTCGTCGATCGGCATTACATTCTTGACGCCGTAGGCCTTTGCCTCACGACTGCACGCGATGACTGCCGTGCGGGTCGTGCCGGCGAACGGCACGACGCCGATCGGCCGCCCCCTCAAGCGTCGGTCACACTGCTGCTCAACGCTTGCGAAGAATCCGTCAAAATCTAGGTAGAGCCGTTCGATCGTCTCCGGCTTGCGCATTCTGTCTTCGCTCCTGAATAGAACAAAAACAGAACAACGGAGAGGCGGTTCCCGTCAAGAGGAATTTTTTTCTTATGCAACGGTATGGGCCGTTTGCTTGGTGGCGGAAATGAAGAAGGCCCGCAAGGCGGGCCTTCTGCACTTGGACGACCGTTCTTAGCCGAACGGCAGGAAATGACGCCGAATTTTCCTGGCGATCACGTTTGAGAATATCAGCAACGCGGCAAGTGCCGCAAAAATCGATATTTCGAAGCTATATTGGGCGGGATTAGCAAAGATGTTTCCAACTCCACTCGTTAGCAGCATGAAAGCCCAATAGCCGGCCAAGCAGACGAAGACGACGGCGAGGACCGTCGGGACAGAGAAAACGATAAGCAGCGGAGTGAAGATCACCATCCGCACCACTTTTTCAGTCTTTGTCAGACCGTGGGCGTCAACGTCGTAAATGGGACGCAGATACTTCGGTAAGGTCATATCGGCTCCTTTCGCGCCGTTGTTGCCATCATTGAACCATAACTCAGAACCGCTTTTATAGGAAGGTTCGGCCGGCACCTGTTACTTCCGAGGCAGGAGTTTTCCGACTGTAGTTGGGATATGCTTCGCCCCTTCAGAAAGTCGGCCGAGTTCCTTGGTCGTACCCATGGCTGCAATATTAGCTCGCATCGCAGAATGTGCATCGAGGTCGTCGCCGATATGGTCGAACCACCGGAACACCCGGCCCGGAAATTCTGCGATCAGGGAGAACGATCGCTCAATGATGACGAGATAGACCGCCGCCATGAAAAACATGACGACAAAAATACCGAGGAACCATGCCAAGCTGACAAAGCTATCTCCCACGAGTGATTGAGCAGAGGTCAGAGCGTAGTAGAGCCCGCCATTAATGAGAACACCCATGATCCGGAAAAGGATCATTCCGAGGAGGAGCCCAAAAAGCATGAGGACCGGCGTCAGAGTGAGCGCCAGCACCATGACATAACCGCGCCGGGCCTGGCTGCCGCCCATCCCCTTCCCTTCCATAGAGAGATGCGCGATCGCCCAAAGTGGGGCGGCGAAGATGGCTTCCATTACCAGAAGGAAGAACGCGCCAATTCCGATCACCCATGTCACCATCGGAACCATTGGAAGCACGAAGGCAAGGAACATGCCCATGGCCCCAATGCCACTTATGACCCAACCGACGAAGTTCGAAAGGACTGTTATACCGGTTCCCACGTATGGCACCACTGCAAGGACAGACAACGCGATGATCGCAGCGGTCGTATAGAACGTGACCTGCGTTCCAAACGTGACGAGACCGATCATTGGATCGTTGGTGGGCCTCATAGGATTAAGGAACTCCAGTGCCTCGTAAAGCGAACCAGCAGATGGCATCCAGTCGGAAATATCGCCGCCGCTGTCCGCGAACGCGACGCGTTCATTTACGAACGCCCTGATCCCGCTTCTGGCGACGCTTTCGTTCCACCACTCAACGGTACCGTTGTAAGTCGCCGAAATCTGGTCGAGGAACTTCTTGGCGTCGCCGTCAGCCGAGCCGAGTAAGTACCAGTTGTTATCCGCGTATTGGGAAGCAATCGCATTGCGCACCGATCCACCCGGATTCGACGCGGCGCCGATCGCTCCTCCTGGCGTCACTTTCGGAAGCGCAGTTGCTACCGAATTAGAGTCAGCCGACAGCCGTGCGATGAGCTGATAATAGAATCCCGCTTGCAACCAGCCGCCGTTCTTGAGATTGCCGGCTAGTGCCTGGCTTTGTGAATCTCCGACGGGCGTCACCTGCAGTGGATCATCTGCTTCCGCAACGTCTTTGCCGGCTTTCTGCAATTTATCATCACCGATATATTGCTTCAGGATATCCGCGTGCTGCTTGCGCCAGTCGTTGAGATCTTTGCGAAGATCACGATAGGCCGGCAATTGTTCACGCTTGCTGATCGCCTGGGCGAGCTGCGCAGCAGTGCCAGAGAAGCTGTCAGCGGTTTTGGTAACAGCTTGCTGCATGGCTTGAATGTAGTCGTTATAGGACTTGCCGGCAGCTTCAGCCAGTCGCTGGAAACCCGTCGTTTGGCCGGGCAGGCTGACGATGCCACAAGCACCATAAGAATTCGGCAGGCTATATGCCATTTGCGGTACACCTGATACCGTTCGCCAAGACCCGCGCGAGATTCCGTCTAGTCCATCACCTCCTTTGGACACTTCGAGATTGTACACCGCCTGGCAAAGTTCGGCCCGCCACAATCCCTGCAAGAATTGACCGTCAAGGGCGTCATAGTCACCGCCCACGACTGGCAATCGCTGTTCAACGATGAGATCGACCGTCTCATTCCAGAAGAATGAGGCGGTGGCCGTGCTCACGTTGACCATGTAGGCAATGCCATGCTGAGCGGCATTATATCCGGTTGGCATGGGAATGAGGGCACCTACCGCGAGGATAGTGCGCAACGGCACCCACATTGCTGAATGCCGTCTTCCAAGTATCTCGCCCTCGTGGGCGGTTTCCGTGACGCCTACGACAACATTGTAGATGAACAGGATTGCCGCAATCGCGAAGAACAGAACATTGAAATTCGCGATCAGCGAGGAAATGAGGGTTTCGTCGTTAGGGCCGGTGAAGAGCGGCCCAAAGATCATATTCAAGAAGGAATTGGACCGTGCGTCTCCCTCGCCCTTGATGATATCGGCAATATTGATGTCGTCGGCGTGCGCGACGCTTGCCGAGATCATCCAAAAAGTAGCGAGAAGTCCCACCCGGTTCATGATTAATCGTCCTTTGATAGGATCTGCATGTTTGAAGGCAGACGGTCGTTAAAGTAATCGCGCACAGCGCCGATCCGGCCTTGACGGATCTGCCATGCCCGAAAGTCAGCCTTCATCGCCAAAGCGAAGGTGATGACTGCCACCAGGCACCCGCCGATGAGAAGATAGAAGGACCGATAGCCGAGAACGTAGAGAGCCGGGATAGCAGCGAGTGCAATGCAACCTGCTACCATGTAGATGCTGGAATCCCTGTCCCACGCCGCCAGCGCTGCATCTATTTCCTTTGCGTCGAGCCCGTCACTCAGTTCTTTGAAGCGCTGAATGCCGCCATCGGCATATCGATCTCCGAAGCTTCTCGCCTTCAACCGGCCTTTCGGCCGCAACTCGTCGATCGTGTTCTGAACATTGTCGGCAGCATCTTCCGCAGCATGTGATGCTGCGTTGAAAAAGACCTTGATGCCGAAAGCCCGTTTCAGGTTCCAAGAGGCGAAACGACGGATGCGACCTTGCTCACTCATTGCGCTGCGCTCGCTGTCGTTACGGTCGTGCGACTGTCGCGCTCGTCAAGGCTGTTCGACAACAGCGCTGCAATTGCCGCTGCTTGGCGGCGCTCGAGATTGAACCTCATCCAATCGACATGAAGGTTGAGAGCCTGGGTTAGCAGTTGTTCGCGCTGCACAGCGGCGGGAGACATGCCAGCCAGTTCCTTGTGCCACTCTGGATTGGAAAAGCGGGAGCGGACGAAAATATCTACCGCCTGCAGTTCGGAAACATGCTCGCCTACTTCGTAGGGATAGGATTCCGTCACGGCTTTTTTCGCCCAATCCGCAAGTTCTTTGCCACCCGTAGGAGCCGCAATGTCACCAAGATAGCTGTAGATCGAATGTGCTGCCGAACGGCGGGTAGCATCGACCTGACGAGCCGCAACTTGCGCCCTGCCGGCCGGCGATCTCATTTCCGCTTGAGTGATCGGCTTTGGCGGAATCGGATCGACCATGTTGTTGATCATCCGGACGTAAGCCTTGGATACTTCTCCATCCGACGTATCGAGAGTGATCGCGTCGGTTAGGAGGCGAACATCTGAAGTCGGATCAGCGAAGCCGGCGACATTCCTCAACTCGTCACGGTCTGCAATGATCGCGTTTGCGACCGCCAACCCACCTTCCGTTACCGGTTTGCCAATATCCTCGTTGCCGTATGACCAATTGCGGGATGCGTTGGCAACATCGTTGCCGCCGTAGCCCGCGACCCCCTGCCCTGGCTTGCCCATGCTGAAGATGCCCGACAAGTCGAGGCAGGCCGAGGTAGCCGGATCGTACCGACCGCCTTCCGCTGCAGCTCGGGCCTTCTGTCGCTCACGGATGGTTTCTGCCATCTGAGCGGCTTCCTGGGTCCGGGAGTTAGCTTCGATCGCGCGGTTCTGATAGGCACTCAATTGCGCGACGCCCTTCAGAATGGTTTGCGCAATCTGGTTGCCAACGTCAGTCGTATGAGAATTGATGTTCTCCTGAGCGCGGTAGACGATGTTTTGAACACCGCCGCAGGAGCAAGCGGCCAGTGCCGCATTACCGACGGAAAGGGACGCGAAAGCCGTTCCAGCAAACAGCAACGATTTGATGACTGCCTTCATCACAGGCCTCCCGGTCCATAGAGATCGTTATAGAGATTATTCAAAAGCGAGCCGTCATTCTCACGCCGCCCGGAGTTGTTGACCGAGGGCTGGTCCATATTTAGCGAGCCGCCCTTGTAATCATAGTTCAACGTCGGCACAGACCCGCCGCCCATACCGCCGGGCAACTGCAAGGAATCGAAGGATGGCAATTGAAGCGCGGACTGGAGCGGTTCAGTCACCTTGTTCCATTGCTCTTGCGCATAGGAGCAGATTTGCTGTTCGGCGTTCGACAAAGCCTGATTGAAAATCTGGCTCAGGTCCGGAACCTGGATTGCAAAATCAAGATTGACCTTCATCAGATTGTCGAGGCAGCCGAGCGAATCCAGTGACGGTGGCTTTTGAAGGGCTGCTTCATGGCGCTTCACTTCCTTGTCGATACCCGCGCGAATGGCCTCGACGAGGTTGATTTTCACCGTATCGACGCAGCCTTTGCCGCTATCTTTGAAAAGCTGCTCGATTTGGTCTGCATGAGCCGGCGAGGTCGCCATTGCCAGGCCACTAACGGCACAGACCGATAGAAGTCGGATGATTCTCATAGCGTTGCTTTCTCCCCTTGGAATGGTGGGATTTCTCGGATGAGAATCGGCCGTTTTGTGCCGATTCCGGGGAACCCTTCGGTCTGGTCGTACATGCCGCCGCCAGTCTCTCCGCCTAATCCGCCCTCCAAACCTGCGAAGGATTGACCGTTCATGGCCGCCATGCGTTTCAGCAAGTGAGCTTGAAGCTCTGCATAGGAGGAGAAGCCATTCGCCGTCAGATACGAGGCAGGCAAGACAGAGGGGTCAAAGCCGCTGGCGACCCAATCGTTGAGCGCACCGGCGCCGAGGAAGTGAGCCGCGCCGAGCAATCCGTCCTGGGTGATCTCGACACCGTTGATCGTCTGTCCGACGAGGCCGCGCGCCTGACTGCTCAGGGATGACCAATTGCGGGAAGCGAGCTCCATATTCGCCGCATCTTGAAGAGCGGCCCCCGCGCTCGAATAGCGAAGATCATTCAGGCTATTGACGCCTGCGGCTCTGGCCTTGTCGGTAGCGACATAATTGTTCCAATTGCCGGTGGAACCACTACCCGTATATTTGAAATATCCGAGAGATTCCCATGTGCCGGCCGTGATCTGATAACGACCGACGGCACTACCGCCGTTTCCGTTGAAGATTGAATAGGAGTTGCCGCCTTCGAGCTTGGACGTGTTTTCATTATAGTCCGCCCACGCAGTAAACGGCTGCAGCAATGCCAAGCACAGTATGACCATAATCGAGCGTTTCATCGCTTCTGCCCCGCTATCGTGATCTTCATGGCGTTGATGACGGAGCGCGGGTTTTTGTCGCCAAGCGAATAGGTCGCAACGCCGTCCTGCGTCGCGACTTCGATCAGATGACGATTATTGTCGTCACGCTCGTCAATGACTGAAAAATCTGGTCCCCATGCTTCGAGAACGTCGATGAGCTGCTTTTTCCCATCGAGAAAGATCACGGGACACGCCGAATTGCCGCAATAGTAATTTGACCGCACCAGAATAGCGGTCTCGTCACCATCCTTAATATTGACGTCTTGAGCGAGAACATTCGACGGCTCGAGCGGTTCTGACCCTCCCTTGAAGCGCTCTTTCAGCGCTTCGGTTGCGGCCTTCAGCTCATCTTCTGTCGGAGTTCTGTTCTTGCGCTCTTGGGGTACGGGTTGAGCCATATAAGCCGTTCCCGACCATTGCCAGAGGCGATGACCATCATAGAGCGGCTTCATGCCCGTCGCTGCAACGGGACCAAGCCCAACGGACTTGCCCGGCACCCGCCAAACCTCAAGCCATTGTTTATCGTCATAGTACAAAGCGGACACGAAACACCCGGTCGCACAACCGCGGGCCTCGCCGAGCAAGACCACCATCTGGTCGTAACCATCTGTCGGTTCTTCGAGCCAGACGCGCTTTGCCTGCACGATACGAAAATCACGCCCATACATTTTCCGCGCCGTCGCCGTCGCATCCGAGTCCTGCTTTTCGAAATTGATGGTTTCCGTCACCAGGTCGTCAATGTTGGACTGAGCCAGAGCAACGCTACCAATCGCGCTTGCCAACAGCGCGGCTGTAATTGCCTTTATCACGAGGCCTCCTTGATCAGTTCGTCCGCGAGCTGGCGAATTGCGTTGCCCCGAACCTTGTCATCAATTGCGACGCCACGATCTTCCATGTCTGCAAGACGGCGCTCGATCGTGTCCTTTGCCGAACCTGAAGGGAAACGGCGCGCGAGAATGCGCCGGGCTGCCTTCGAACCGAGGCTTTCGTAAAGCATCGTGCGTAGCGAGGTGTCCTCAGCCGTCGTTGAGAGCGCCCAAATTTCAATCGGGCCGAGCTGGTTGAATACGTGCTGGACATACGTGCCTGACCGCAGGTTCAGCATCGCCAGCAGCGGTGCGCCCTCCCCTTCGATCGGACCACGAAGCCCGCGCATAATGTCCATGATCGATGGGGTAAGATTGTAGGTCGATGCAATCTGACGGATAGATTCCTCCGTCGGCACGTTACAGAACCAGAAGCTGTTGGCGAGTTTCTGAATGCTCGTGTCGAAATCTTCGAGAAGCTGAGACGCAAGCGTGATTTGCACGCCGGCCTTACGACCGACGCGGCCGAGATTGATCATCTGGTCGCGGAAGCTGTCCAGGCCGCCAGTCAAATGATATTCGTCGACGCAGAGGCGCTTGCCCATCTGCCGGTTGTTCTCGATCCGCTGAAGATGATAGGCGCGAACCTCGTCGCTTAGATCACGAGCACGGATCTCGTCAGCATCCATCCAGAAATCGGTGGTCAGGGTCTGAAGCGAGACCATATACATGATGGCGGTCTGTCGCTTGGCGTGTGGACCTGTCTTCGCGGTTACGCCGGCAAGGTCGAACGCGATGATGCGGGCGTTCGAAACATCGAACCGCGTCGGTCGGGCCAGGATCGGATAATCGCGGCAAGCCGCCGTCAACATGCGCTGGAAAGCTTTCAGCACATCCTCGCCGGTTGGTGCCTTCATATCTCGGAATGGCTCTCGTACGATTTCGGAGTTAGAGACATTCACGAGATCGGCCAAGGTCGGGACGGCATAGCGCTGCGCTAGTGCAGCCTCATGATATCTCCCCTTCGAGAACAGATAGTCGGTGATCTCGTACCATGTCGTCGCGGTGTCGATCTCGAAACCAAGCTCTTCGAGCGCGGCGTCAACCTCGAAGGAATCGGATTTGGAATAGCGCTTCGGTGAGCGGCTATCGCTGAAGAACTTATAGGCTTCGTCGATCGTTGCGCCCGCAAGCGCACTGATACCGTCATAGGTCGCCTCCTCACCGTCCGGGGTACATATGAGGCAGAGCAGGTTTACAAGGTAAGCTCGCTCATATTCGAAGGGGTGACGCATGCACAGTTGCAGGTCGAGCGGGTTGACCGAATATTGTTCCGACATTTTCAGCCGATGAAAGACGGCTTCATGGCGGCGCTGGACCGGTAGAGCATCGCGAATGAGGCTGATCAGGCCTGACGACGATGGACCAATGTCGATAATCGAAATACGCGGCAACAGGCCCTCGTTAGACCTGCTTCGACCTGACTGGCGTGACAACGCCACGCCGAGATTGATCGAATTCATCAGGACCGATTTGCCGGAACCCGGCGTGCCGACGATCAGGTCAACCCAGCCCAACTGTTTCGAGGAACCGGGTTGATACGGCCACAGCTTGCCGTCTTTCGTCCGGAACATGACGGAACCCTGTTGCCATGGGCTTGCAGGTCGTGCGATCGGCGCAAGGGCAAAAGCGTCGGCAAGGCTGGCGGCGGCCGCCGGTGCTGTCGATTGTGCATTGAGCGCTAGAGCCGACGACATCACGCACTGGACGGGATCTCCGACCAGTGCGTCCGTCTGGCAGTTGCCCCATCGTTCTACCGTCCGCCGCAGGGTCGCCACATGCCGCTGCAGCGTCTCTATATCCGTCTTTGGCGCCCATGCTGCAAACGAGCAGCGCCACCGAACGACGGTATCATCCGCGCCGTCATCAAGACGCAGTTTCTCGAAAGCCTTCTTGATGCGTGAATTGTGGATCGGTGCGGTCCACGTCATGATATTCGTATATGTTTCCTTGAACATCTGCCCTTGGAAACCGCCGGAATCGATCAGCATCGACATCCGCCAGGAAATGCGTTGATTGCTGTCGAGCACCCTCCGGATCAGGTCATTAAATTGCACAACGACTTCCGGTCCAAGCGATATGTCGAAACCGGAGAAGACTGTTTCACCAAGTTGCACCGTCGTTTGGTCAATGATTTCGCCATGCTCATTGATGAGCTGTCGAGAAAGCAACGGCCAAAGGAGGTTCGAAACCTCGCTTTTCTTGAGTTCTTTGACAGATTTGGGCATACGAGCCCGCGCATAATCTCCGGGTAAGATCGCCTTCCAGCTATCCCCCGCGATCAGATATTCCGGGTTCAGCACGCCTTTGATCTGCGACAGGGCCTCATGCACTTCCAGCGGCTCGATTTCGATACCGACAATGTTGGCTTCTCGCACCATAGCCTCGCAGAAGGAGCGATGCCTTGTAACGAGGGCGTCGATCGCCAGCGCCGGCCACTGTGCATGCCGCATTTGCGGCGCACCCTGCATATCTTTGCGGGCCTTTTCCGAACTGGTTTTCAGCTCCTGGCGCGTGAGCAAGGTAGGCCGCGACCACAGCGCCATGAAACAACGCTCGCCGGTCAGACGTTTCGGCAACAATTGCCGCCGCTCGTCTATGAGATCGTGAATATCGAGGCCCGTATCGGCCGCAACGCCTTCAGTTACCGCAAGTGCACGATTGATGTCGGCCGCACCTAGTTCCGGGGTGTGCCCGAACCAGAACTGAAGCGTATAGCCGGCAGTTCCCAATTGCGAGCTGAAGGCAAGGCGGAGATCCGTCACCGCCTTGCTGATTTCCTTCTCGCCCGGCATGGACCGGAAGCCTTCAAGCCGAAATACCGTCACCAACGAACCGTCATCGGCAACAAGCATGTTTTCGCCTTCAGATGTCACAAGCCGGCAATAGCCGTCCAGCGACTTCCGCAGCGCCGACCGACCGATAACAGCCGCCAGCGTGTCCAGAATTCCGATCCCTCCCATCATCAGTTGATCGACCGCAAGGTTCCGTCAACCGACGTGGTATCGGCACCAGAGCCGAAGAACGTCGTCACACCCATGCCGAGGAATTCCGGAACGGCAATGAACAGTGCGGCCGCAACGCCGAACCAGATCGCCGTAGCTGGCCTTGAAGACGTATCATGCGGGTTGCGGTTGTGCTGCACCAGCTTGTTGATCGCCAGCATGGCGAACACAACACCAATGATGAACGAAGCCGCGCCGAGGAAGTCACCGGCAGGGCCGAGCGTATCATTGCGAACATTCGTCAGAACTTCGCCAAGGCCGCCACTCGATTGAGCGAGCGCCATGGTCTGGTAAGCAAACGTCCCGGCAAAGAGTGCCGCCGTTTGTATCCATGCCTTCTTCATAAGTGCTTTCCTTTCTTAGCCGAGCACAAGTTCTTCGATATAGCCGACGAACATCACGATATTCATCGCGAGTGTGCCGCCGATTAGGTGTGCGATGCCGAAGCCTAGAAGGTCCGGCGAATGCGCAGTTACAGACCTGTTGCACATCAGCAGACCGCGTATGAATCCGAGTAATCCGATAAACTGGACAACCCGCAGGAGAGCGATCAGAACAGACCGTGCTTGTTCATGATCGAGCGGAGCGAGCATTTCTGGCGCGTAAGCAAAAATTTCCGAGGCTGCGACCGTCTCGTCCACCTGGAAAAACGACATCAGGAATGCCGATATTGTAGATGACAGGGAAATTAGCAGGACGGCAGTGATGATCCCTGCCGTTGGCCCCCAAACTACAGAATCACCTCGCCCAATGAATTGACCAGACGAGCGACGTTCGCTCGCTAACGCGAACCCATGGATAGATGATAGAGCCAGAACAATACCGATAATGAAGCATGTCGCGGCAACAAGCGCCTGTGCCGGCGGGATCAGGTCAGCGAGCCGCTGAACCAATCCCACCAAGCCATTCAGTGCTTCACCGTTTCCGCCCATGGCTCACCCATTTTACTGCGTCGCCGCAGCATCCTCTTTCGGTTTATCTCCGGCGGCGCTCGCTTCCGCTACCTTTTCCGGCTTCGGAGTTGGAACGGGTGGTGCCTTCGCCTTCGGGGTCACAATCTGATGTCGGGCATTGCCGAAAACCGCCTCGTCTGCCGGAGCTTCCCCGTCATTGCCAGCTTGAGCGGAATAGCCGTTTCCTCCCGGCTGGATCAGGCCGATAATTGCCTGATCCTGTGCCTTGAGTTCTCGCAGATGCGTGATGATCGTATCCACAACGCCGTTCTGCGAAGTCAGCGTTGTGACCTCCGCACGCAATGCATCGTTGTCGGCACGCAAATCAGCTACCTGACGTTTTAACGCAATAATTTCACGCTCAATCGGGGTTGGCGTAGATGTTTTTTCTATTTTGACTAAATCTGATTTTTCGCCGTGCGCACTACCCGCAGCAAAATATAGTCCGCCACCAGCAATTGCACAAATTCCGACTATCAAGACTACCCGGAATAGCATGCCTCTGTCGCTATCCTCCGTAGGTAGCCGAGATAGATTGTCATCATGCCTGCCTATACTCATCTTGTGCTCTGCGTGTGCTTTCGACAACACGAATCGAACAATTTTCGATTGTGGCCTTTTGGGGGTGACAATGAGACTCTTTATGGCATATTCAGACGATATTGCAATATAAAGCAAAAGGAAAATGCGGGAATGAATGCCTACAAAATCCTCCTCGCGTCATGTGCCATTTTCGCTACAGGTCTGCCCGCCAAGGCGGAATTGAATCTCTGGCAGCAGAATTTTGTGGGCTGCTCGGTCTCATCTTCACCCTATACAACGCAGGTCCTTTTCAAGGACGCGTCGAAGGTTCGCCCGCTCATGCAAATTGCCGGGATGAACGCATGGGCGGTTCCAACTGCTGATGGCGGCCAGCAAATCGCGCTCACCACACCGGACGGTCTGACGATTTACGGTCGCATCGTCGGCCCGCAGGGTGAAGACATTTCCGCCGCTCTTCTGGCGACCACACCAACCGTCACACCGGAACCTTCGCCGTTCGATCCGCAGTCGCCAGCCACCTCATCAACGACGACCTCTCAGGCTGCCGCTAATGTTATCCGGTCGGTTCCCGGAGTAGGAACCGCCGCGCAGATAGCGGCCGCGGCCGCCGCACCACAAATCGGACAGTCCTCCCCTGCCCCGGTTGAACAACCATCCACGGCAGAGCCGCAACAGGCTGCTTCGGCTGCCCCGTCTGTTGAGAGGCCAGCAAGCAACAATTCGGTCGCTGCATCGGCAGCACCCGCAACGCAAGCCGATCAATCCACGCAGGCCCCTACCGCCGCAACGCCGCCACCAGAGGCTCAGCCGCAACAGCAGGCGCAAACCGCTACCCCTCCGCAACAGCTCGCATCGGTGGGCTCGCAAACCGTTCCAGACGTTCCCAAGGCAGCCAGCATTGAACAGCTTATGCAGCAGGCTCAGGATTTCGCTATGTGGTTCCCTGCCAATAAGCCAAAGCCCGGTTCGCCTCTCGTCTACGTCTTCGTTGATCCCACCTGCCCGCATTGCGCATGGTCGTTCGAGCATCTGAAGCAGCGGATCGATGACAACACGATTGACCTGCGCGTCATCATGGCCCCGATCCTTTCGCCCGAGGCTGCGCAGATCGCGGCTTCAATCATGCATCAGGAGGATATTGCTACGAGCTTGCGTGACCAGCTCGCATCCGTGATCGGATCGGGCAAGCCAGCGCCGAAGGTCGATCCGAAGAACTTCGACAACGCCGTGGTCGCAGCTATGCAACGCAATGTCGATTGGATGCGTCTCAATGGCGTTCCCGGAACCCCATTTTATCTCTATCGCACGAAGGAAGGTGCTCAGTTCGCCTTTGGCGCTCTCAATGATGCACAACTAGCAACCGCTCTCCCCGACGCGCAGCCAGCCGCTACCGCCAACAACGCCGGAACCGCCGCCCAATGAGCCAGAACGCCGATTACGGCCAGATCGAAACAATCCTCATGCGGGCGGACGTTTATCGGACCGCCTATCGTCGCATGAGCATCATCGCCCTTGCCTTGCTTGTCGTCGCCGTGATCGCCGTCCTGGCGGCGGTTAGCCTCGCGTTGACAAGGCCGGAGCCGCGATATTTCGCAACGACAGCCGACGGGCGCATTCAGCCGCTCATACCGCTCGATCAACCACATTTGAGCGCCGCTGAGATAGCGACCTATGCGGCAGAAGCCGTCACCCGGTCCTTTACCTATTCATTCGCCACGTACCAGCAGGATTTTCAGGACGCGCAGCAGTATTTCACCAAGCCGCAAGGCTGGAATTCATTCGTTGATGCTGTTCAGAAATCCGGAACGCTCGAACTTGTGAAAAACCGCCGTCTCAACACGACTGCGATCGCACAACGCGCAGTTATCGTGCGAGAAGGCGTCAATGCCAATGGCGTCTACGAGTGGATCGTTCAGATGCCGGTGCGCGTCACCTATCAGTCTGCATCCGAAGTGACAGGCCAAAATTTGATGGTCACGATCACCCTGCAGCGTTTGCAAAGCTATGAACACCCGCGCGGCGCGGCTATCTCCCGCTTCCTCGCGGCCCCCGGAGGTGCTTGATGAGAATGTTCGCCGGCAATATCGCTTTTCTCCTTGCCTTGAGTGGGTCCGCACTTGCTCAACAGGCTGCACAGCCTGCGCAAACATACACGCCTCCAACGCCAGAGGCCGCCGCCGAACTGCCTGTCCAACAGCCTCAGCAACAAGAGCAGGTATCTCAACCTGCCGACGAGCAGGAAACTCAAGGGCAAGGCCAGCCTGCATACTCCAAATACGGCGAAGCAATGCCCGGACAGGCCGCGCAACGCCAGCCACGACAAGCCCCGAATGTCCCGATCATCGGCGCCCGCCGTCTGATGCAGTCACTTTCCGAACTGGACCGTCCCCTGACGCCAGAAGAGATTACGGCCTATGGCGCAACTGTTCAGTCGTTAATGCCTATGTCTCCGGAAATCATCCGCGATTATCGGCGTAGGGTCGATGAAAGCCAGAAGGCCGCGGCGATGCCGCCAAGCGGTTTCAGAGCCCGGCCAATATCTGATTCCGTGCGTATGTCGCTCAAGTCCAATCAGGCGCTCCAAACCCTGTACACGACGCCAAACACGGTATCGGTAATGGCTTTCTACGACCGCACAGGCAAAGCATGGCCGATTGCCAGCTTTGTCGTTGGTCGAGCCGATTCTTTCCAAGTCTATGCGCTGCAGGAAGGTTCGAACCAGATCGCAGTCACGCCGCTCGTGACGCACGGCTATTCGAACCTGATAATCTCGCTTGTCGAGGAAGATCGCCCGATCGTGATCAATCTCGAGACAAGCGATACCAAGACACATTTCCGCCGTGACATCACCGTTGAGGGGTACGGCCCAAATGCCGCGGTCTCGCCGACGGAAGTTTCCGTTAAAGAGCCGCCTTCCAACGGCACGATGATGGCCTTCGCACAAGGTGCGGATCTTCCAAGATCGGCAATCAAATTGCGGACATCTGACAGCAATGTTGAGGCCTGGCTTCTCGATGGAGCCTATTATCTCCGGACATCTGACACATACACCTCTCCGTCGCCGCAAGCCATGCTGACGGGACCGGGAGGTGTCCATGCCGTGAAAATCAAGCCCTCCCCCGTTGTGCTGATCTCGCGCAATGGCACGATTTCCAGAGTGAGGATTTCCCAATGAGCGACGCAAGCGACGAAAACGCCAAGAATTCGGCCGAGCGCGAGGACGCCGCTCCGGAACTGGCCGGTGCAGCAACCGTCAACCGTTCGAGCCGCAAACGCGGATCACGAGTTCAGACCTACGTCGTAATCGGTTTGCTCGCGTCAGCCGTCGGCTATGTCGGCTACTCCATGTTCAAGCAAAACGACCTTGCACCATCCCGTATTTCGCGTGGCCCCAATGTCGATGCTACGCCAGCCGGACAGCAGCAGGCCGATTCCGAACGGTATCAGCAATCGCTTGATGCGGTTAATCAGCAGGGCGCGCAAACGGCCGATCAAAGCGGGGGCAGCTTCCTCGCTACGCCAGACGAACCGTTGCGCAATATTGACGATATTCGCGACGTCACGAAGGAGCCCTACCCTCGCCAACGTCCGGTGGCTCCTGCCAACGAAGTTCCGACGCAGCGAGTTGAGAATTTCACTCCTGACCGCCGCCAGGCCATGACCCCGGATGACTACAGTGACATCAATACACTTGCCGGTGCGATGGCCGCCCAAGCTGCAAGCCTTGCGTCGCAATGGTCTCCCAAGGGATCAGTTAATACGATCGTTCTCAATCAGACGCTCTACAAGTCGCCCGAACAGCGACAGGCCGAGGCCGAGGCAGCACGACAGGCCGCCCTTTCTGGCAATGGCGGCGTTGTCGACGGCGCAAACATGCTCATCAAAGCCGGTCAGATCCTATTTGCACGCACCGTCAATGCGTCCGACTCCGATACGCCCGGTCCCGTCGTCGCCGAGATATTCCAGAAAGGCCCTCTCTATCGCGCTCGAATGCTCGGGTCATTTCAGCAAAACCGCAACACGAACGCATTGATTGTCGAATTTAGCCGCCTTGTGATGGCAGATGGCACCGAAGTACCGATCTCGGCATATGCCGTTGATGGAGCCAAAGGCTCCATCGCCGTCAAATCAGACGTAGATCATCGGTGGCTTGCCCGCTATGGGCCGCGACTTGCCGGTGCCTTCATTTCCGGCCTTGGCGAAACCATGTCGCGCCCAAGCCAGGAAATCATCATTGGCAATAACTCCACGACTGTCGTTGATCGCGAGACCGAGCTGAAGGACGCGTTATATGCCGGCGCTGGCCGTGTTGGCGATCAGCTCGCCAGCGAAATCGAGGACATGGCCCCGAGTGGACCGCTCGTCAAGCTTGGCAGCGGCTACACCATTGGCGTCCTATTCATGCAGGGCGTACCCAACGTTCAGGCCACGCTTAATTCGGTTGCTACGCGATGAGTGAACAGGAATTCGAAGACGGCAACCGCTTCAAAAGAAAGGTCCATTGGCGCGACTCCATGCGAGAACCCCGTCTCATGATCTTTGATGCCCGCCTGGTCTTCTTTTTCCTGCTTCTGGCGGTCCATCTTGCGGTCTGGACCGCCGTTCTTCTCCTGGCAGCAATGCTTGTGTTCTGGCTCGTTGAAAGGGCTGGATATCGTTTCCCGAGTGCTCTCAGGACGATCAGGGCCACCTTTGCCGGCCATAGGAGGCCGGCGTTCTATCAGAGACGTTATCGCGAAGCCGTAGACTACGGATTCGAATATCGCCGCTCCCCCTCCCCTCCCCCGATACCCGCTCAGAAGGCTCCGGCATTAACGGAGTCCGAACCTGTCGAGACACAGGCGGGCAGACTCCCATTAGCCGCTGAATAAGCGGCTATTTTTTTCTTCGCATTCATTTCCTAATGGCAAATACAAGCAAAACGTTTTCCATAGGCTTTAAATAGGTATACCATAATAAAACCTTTGCGAAACGTAGGAATTGCGTTTACCATCCGTTCATAATCCGATGATAAAACCGATAGTGAAGACATTCGCATGGTTTCGGATGTGTCGACTATCCGAATAGCAACTAGATACGGAAGATGATCGTATGGCTGTCGTTTCCTTCATGACCACCAAAGGCGGCGGTGGAAAAACCACAAGCGCCACGCTTTTTGCGACCGTACTAGCAGAGCAGGGCGCTTCGGTATGCATGATCGACGCCGACCCCAATCAGCCGCTTGTCGGTTGGGCCACAGAGGCGGTTCATCCTAAATCGTTGACGGTGATCGGCGATGTACATGAGGACAACATCATCGAGACGATCGAAGAACAATCCGCCAAGCATATGTTTGTGGTTGTCGATCTCGAAGGCTCGGCAAACCTATCGACCGGCTACGCGCTGACCCAAAGCGATTTGATACTTATCCCGTTGCAGCCGTCCAAACTCGATGCCAACGAAGCGGCCAAAACCCTGAAGTTCATCCTCAGACAGGGAAAAAGCAGTGGGAAGACAATGCCTGCACGAGTATTTTGGGCTCGCACGCCAGCCGCTTATATTACGCGCAGCGCTCGCGATATCGGCTCGCAATTCGAGGAGGCAGGAATCGGCTTTCTCGAAACCAGCTTGATCGAACGAGAAGCCTTCAGGGGCATCTTCAACTACGGCAGGACGCTGGAGAACCTGACCGAAGATCAGGTTCCCTCACTTGAGAAGGCTCGGGCTAACGCCGCCGCGTTCACCGGTGAAATCATCGCCTTGCTGAAGGAGCACCGCACATGAGCACGCACAATATTCGCCTTGATCTGGATGAGTTTAAACCAGAGGCTAAGAAGGCCGATCCTGCTGCAAAGGCGTCCGTGGAAAAGCTTGCCGAGGCAACCGGTTTCAAGACACGCCATGCACCGGAACAGACCCGCAATGAGCCGAAACCTTCCCCGAAACCCGACTCCGTACCTGCACCGGCCGCGCCAGTAGCGCCAGTTGCATCAGAAGGAGAGGGCGAAGCACGTCGCCGTGGTAGAAAACGAACCACCAATCGTAACACTCCTTTTGCCGTGAAGCTGAAGGTCGAGACGAACAACCTGATCTATGAGTTTGCCGACCGCCTGGAATGCAACGCGATTGCCGAGGTCCTGGAACTCGCACTTGGCGCACTTCAGAAAGAACTTGACGAGGGCATAGACCCTCGCGCTCGCGCGGCCGAACAGGCGGCCGCCCAGGGCTAATGCCCGGCGGCCGGGTAGGGGAGGGCTGGCAAGCGTTTGCGAACGCGGTTAGCAGCCCCAGGCTTTCGCGGCGGATCTATGCCCGGCGCGCTGCGCTCGCCGGGCTTCTGATCGCCGCGACGCTCTTCCTAATCCTCCTGCAGGGGCATATCGGGACTGCTATGACGGTTCCGGTCATCATCGTCGGCATGTGCTTTGCAGCCCTGTTCACCGGTCCAGTTGCACAGATAATCGCCGAATGGTCGCGAAACAGGTTCTATACGTCGAGAACCGGTCATTGGATCGTCTTTCCGCTGACCTTGGCTATATCTCCCGTCCTGGCGCCGATCATGCTCGCTGTTTCGACCGTGCAATTCCTAAAGTCGTCGTCTTGAACCAGCCGAAGATCGCGCGGCATAATGACGGCGGTTTCCAAAAAAGGTGTGTGTATATGCTGATTGATGATCGGAACTTGATGCGAATTGCAGGATATGCGGCAGCGGCGGCCTTCCTAGGTGCAGCTTCGCTGGGCTTTCCCAAGCCAGTTTTGAGCTGGTTTGCGCTTTTGGGTGTGGCGATCGTCGCTGCTTTGTTGGTTCGCTCGCCTGAGCTGGTCGATCGGTTGAGATTTCAGGAAGCGTCCAGTATCGTCTTGGTGAGCGCACTTGCAACAGTGATGGGTGAGGGCCTTTGGCTGGAAATTTTTGCCGGTTGATGCGGTTTTTGCGCACAGTTTAGACCGCTGATATTTCATGCAGAATTATGCGATTTGGAACCTAACGGCCGGTTTGCTTGCGTTACTGGATATATGAGTTTCCGTTTTGAGAAGGCGACTAGGGAAGCGTGAGGTATCGCAGGATTGTTTGCGTCTGCCTATGGCACCGCCGCCCTATTCGCCGGCTTTACCGGCTCACCGAACCATCCTCACCGCTCGCCAGCCTTAGCAACGGCGTTTCCGGTCTTTTGCTCCGCAAGCCCGTCACTTGCCTGCTTCGTCAAGGCTCCCGGCACGTCCGTTTCGGCCCATACGGGTGACGACCGGACTGACGCGGCGATGCCATCGCTTCGCTCATGCCATCGCAGAATAAAAGCCGGCCGTAGGCCGTCCTATTCACGTCAACGAGAAAAAGGATGCTCATCATGCATATGAGAAGGCTTGTTCAACTGGCGATGTCCGGCGTCTTGGTTCTTGGCTCGTTCGCTTTCGCTGAAGAACCTGACCGGACCGGACGCTCACAACAGGAACGAGAGGCCGGTACTTCGGACTCCCGGCACTCCAACCCCGAGGAATCGACAGAGCAACCGCCTGTTCTCCCGCCGCCAGCCCCGCCAAGATCGCCCAAATAATCAGGAGCGGAGAGCCGCGTTGCGGCTCTTGCTTGTTTGTCTCGAGGGGGAGAGATCGGCCGCCGGTCTCTCCCCCGCAACAGGCAAAACCGGTTTCCCCGTCCTTCCGCGGGCGAGCTCGCCGGCGTTGCCGGCGAACTCCCCCTTGTGCAGGACCAG